>Ga0256407_10001514_pt1 | contig 48470 bp, 39 predicted proteins | sample RumenRJG_04DNA_FD_193489 | JGI IMG/M metagenome (GOLD analysis project Ga0256407, IMG submission 193489) | Bovine rumen microbial communities from Lethbridge, Alberta, Canada - RJG_04 | ecosystem: Host-associated > Mammals > Digestive system > Stomach > Rumen | place: Canada: Alberta...
CGGAGAATTTAGGCAGTATCATGAAGTTCGATTTGTCTGACAGTACTCGTGGCGCTATCTCCATACGGTTGAAAGAATGGGAGCAACAATCAATCATTCCTGAGAACATCCAAAAGCTGTTCCATTCATTCAAGTTGATATTGGCTCTCACGGCGAAATATTCCGCATTAGTGATGAACCCGCCATATATGGGTGGTGGAAACATGAATCCTATACTCTCAGATTATGTGAAGCGAAATTATGAGGAAGGAAAGACAGACCTTTTCTCTACCTTTATGGTGTTGTCCGTTGAACGATTAACTACTAAGGGCAAATATGGTATGATTAATATGCATGCTTGGATGTTTTTATCATCATTCGAGAAACTGCGTCGTTCCCTACTCGGCAACGAGCATGTTGACTCCCTCTTGCATCTCGGTCCCCGAACATTCGATGAACTGAGTGGTGAGGTGGTACAGAATGCGGCCTATGTAATAACAAAGATCCATCAACAAAGCAATAAGGGTGTTTACTTTAGACTTGTCGATGGAAAGAATTGTGAAGACAAAGAAAGAATGTTCATAGAAGCTCAGATCAAATATACAGAAAAGGTTTACTATCCTGATGTGGATCAAGAACGTTTTGAGAAAATACCAGGAAGCCCGATTGGATATTGGGTTAGTAAAAGAATTCTCAATGCTTTCGACGGCAGCAATGTTGCATCTCTATCAAGTACTAGGAAAGGAATGGCAACTGGTTTAAATGCTGTTTTTGTACGATCTTGGTTTGAAATCTCATTTGATACTATTGGTTTTAATTTCTCCAGAGAAGAAGCAAAAAAGTCTATTTTTAAATGGTTCCCATATGCAAATGGAGGTACTTACAGGAAATGGTATGGCAATTTGGAAGAAATAGTTAATTGGCAAAATGATGGATATAGATTGCAGACAGAGTTAACAGATGACGGTAGCCGAGTTAGAGCTGTTAATCTAAATTTGGATTATATATTCAAAAAAGGTATCTTTTGGACTTCTATTACTTCAGGTAAAAATTCTATGAGGTTATTACCAAAAGGCTGTCTATTCAGTTCGGCTTCTAATGCATGTTTTCCTTCAGAGATGAGCAAATTAAATTATATTTTGGCACTTCTTAATTCTGAAGTATCTAGGTATTACGCTCAGATAATTAATCCATCACTTAATGCAAACCCTGGTGACATTGGTAAAATTCCTGCTATTTTAAATACAGAATTGGTTATAGAACAATTCGTAAATCAAAATATTTCTATCTCCAAGCAAGACTGGGACGCCCATGAAACCTCATGGGACTTTGAAACTTCTCCTCTCATTTCTTTCCAGCAGTCAATTATATGTGACAATCTGAAAAAATTGGTCAACTTATTCAAGCAATATTGGGAAGATAAGTTTAAACAACTCCATCACAATGAAGAGGAACTCAACCGCCAGTTCATTGAAATCTATGGTTTACATGATGAACTGAAACCAAATATACCACATAATGAGATTACTATTCTCCAGCAAGGAGAGATATCAATAGAAGAAAGCAAAATCGTCTGGCATGATGATGCTCTGATGAAACAACTCATTTCATACGCCATCGGCTGCTGGATGGGGCGTTACCGCCTTGATAAGGCCGGCCTTTGGATTGCACATCCCAATGCTACCGATGAGGAGGTTTGTACTTACGACTACCGCGGCCAGCAGTTTGAAATCGATGATGACGGCATCATCCCGTTGTTATCGCAATACGCCAACTTCCCTGACAACGGCTACAAACGGGTAGAAGATTTCCTTCGTATTGCTTTTGGGGAAGACTCGCTGACAGAGAACATCAACTTCGTTCAAGAGGCTTTGGGTATGACCATAGAGAAATACATGCAAAAGGAGTTTTGGAAGTATCACAAGAAAATGTATCAGAACCGCCCCATCTATTGGCTGTTCAGTAGCAAGAAAGGTGTCTTCCAATGTCTAGCCTATATGCACCGAATGAATGCTTATACAGTGGAGCAGATACGCTCGAAATACCTACTGCCACACATCGAATGGCTCAAGAACCGCATCGCCGATATGGAGAGTCGAGCATCCACGTTGAAGACGAATGAGCGGCGTGTCAAGGAACAGATGCAAAAAGACCTGATAGAATGTCTGGAGTATCACGACGCCCTCCATTTGGTGGCCGACCAGCAAATCTCCTTTGACCTCGATGACGGTGTGGTTAAAAACTATGCCCTTTTCGGTAATGTATTGGCAAAATTAAAGTAATCTAATAGATCTTGAGACCAAAAGATAATTAGGAATGAACACGACGCAACTGAAGAAGTTCGCCTCTGAGGCGCGGAACATATTGAGAGATGGTGTCCAGCTTAAACTGGACGCCCTGGGTTTCAAACATGACGGCTCAATAGCAGAGGAGGACCGTCCAGTTAAAGGACAGGGGTACATTCTGTTCCGTGGTGAAGCCATCGCGGACAATGGTTTCTATGAGAGATGGGAGTCGCTCTACCATCGCATAAATGAGAAGGGTTTCTCCGATGTTTGTGAGGAAGCGGCTTATACCTGGTTCAACCGCCTCATGGCCATCCGCATCATGGCAAGGAACGGTTTCATTGCGCCTGTGTTGGAATATACCTCTCCCATAACTCGCATTCCCGTTATTCTGGGCCAGGCCCGTGAGGGACAGTTGCCTGAGATGACCGCTGCAGACCGTGAGGCACTCATGGCCATCATCGATGACGGAACAAGGTCGCAGGAGCAGTTCGCCTTGCTCATCACGGCTTATTGTGAGTCCAACCCCGTCATCAAGAAATGCTTCGGTGGCGTGACTGACTATACCACACTTCTTTTGCCTCAGAACATCATTGCCGAGGGTGGGTTCGTTGACTTGATTAACAATACTGACTTCATCGTTGAAGAGGATTACAAGTCGCCGGAACTTATAGGATGGCTTTACCAGTTCTACATCTCCGAGAAAAAAGACGAGGTCTTTGCTAAGAAAGGGAAGTTCGCCGCTGATGAGATTCCTGCCGCCACACAGATCTTCACTCCAAACTGGATTGTGAAGTACATGGTGCAGAACACGTTGGGACGCATCTATCTTGACAACAACCCTTACGACACCGAAATGCGTGATAAGATGCAGTATCTCGTGGAACCGTCAGAGCCAACACCTGACGAAGCCATCTATCATTACGATTCCCTCGAAGACCTGCTCTTGGGCGACCTGGCCTGTGGCTCAGGACATATCCTCAATGAGATGTTCGACTTGTTATACCTGTTTTATATTGAGGAAGGCTATAGCCGTAGGAAAGCCATTGAGAACATATTCCTGAAGAACCTAGTCGGCATTGATCTTGATACACGAGCCAAGCAGCTAGCTCAGTTTGCCTTGCTGGTGAAGGCATGTCAGAAAGAACCATCGTTCCTGGATGCGAAGGTGATGCCGCAGGTGTTGGATATGCCATCACCGCTCGACATCAATGAAGTGAGGGAAACCCTGCCTCATTTCTTCCTTGGCGGCAACCAGAAGATGCTGCAAGAGACGGAGGATGCCTTCAAACTCTTGCAACAGGCGGAGAATTTAGGCAGTATCATGAAGTTCGATTTGTCTGACAGTACTCGTGGCGCTATCTCCATACGGTTGAAAGAATGGGAGCAACAATCAATCATTCCTGAGAACATCCAAAAGCTGTTCCATTCTCTGAAGCTCATCTTAGCATTGACGGACAAATATTCGGCTCTTGTTATGAACCCGCCGTATATGGGGGGAGGTAGTATGAATGAGGTGTTATCCAATTATGTGAAGGGCAATTATGCGGATGGCAAAGCAGATTTGATGACAGTCTTTATGATGATGGCTATGTCAGCAACAAAGAAGAAAGGTTTTTGGGCGATGATAAATTTGCCTTCGTGGATGTTTCTGTCATCATTCCAAGAACTTCGTCAATCAATAATAAACACTCAATACATACTGAGTTTATTACATCTTGGAAGAGGTGTTTTTGGTTCAGATTTCGGTTCAGTATCATTTACAATACAAAATTGCAAACCTTCAAATAAGGGTTGTTATCGTAGGTTATTCAAGGAACACGTTCAGGTTCGGAGCATTGAAAAAATAAGAGAGTTATTCTTTGAAAAGAACAAGGGTCAATATTTTGCAGATCAACTCAAATTTAAAGATATACCTGGTAATCCCATTGGGTATTGGGTTGGAAATAGCGTTTTAAAAGCATTTACAAAAACAAGATTTGAAGAATGTTATTTTGCTGGACATGGATTACTATCTGGCCGAGATGAAGATATGTTTTTAATGTGGTATGAAGCAAATAATAAACTAATAAAATATGACTGTACTTCTTTAGATGATTTACATACATCTTCTTTACGTTATGTTCCGATGGCAAAAGGAGGAGATTTTAGGAGATGGTATGGTAATTTATTTTTAATTGCTAAATATGACAAAAGTTCAATTATGCATATGAAGCAATATCCAAAATTTACTCCTCAAAATGAGGATAAATATTTTAAGGAAGGTGCCACATGGACTGAAATAACCTCTGGAAAATTGGGCGTTCGTTTATTACCAAAAGGATGTATTTTTAATCATAAAGGTCCAACTGCAATTGCTGAATCTAGGGGAAAATTACTTCGAATGTTGGGATTTATGGACAGTTGTGTTTGCTATATGTTCACAAATTTGATAAATCCTACCATTAGTTGTACTGCTGGCGTTATGAAAAAAGTGCCTGTTCTTTTTGAAAATGGTCAGGATAATAAGGCAATAGAAAAACTGGTTGAACACAATATAACAATCTCCAAACTCGACTGGGATGCTCATGAAACTTCTTGGGATTTTGAAACCAATGAACTTGTTAAGTTCAGCGGCATGACTACGGTTGAACTGGAAGGTGAGATAGGTGGACCATCTATTGTTGATGATTCTTTGGACTTGATTGTTATGCATTATAAGGCTATTTGGGGATCATATTTTAAAGAACTCCATGCCAATGAAGAGGAACTCAATCGCCAATTTATTGAAATATATGGTCTGAAAGATGAACTGACACCTAATGTTCCACTCAGTGAAATTACCATCCTTCAACAAGGAGAGATTTCAATTGAGGACAACCAAATCGTCTGGCATGATGATGTGCTGATGAAACAGCTCATCTCTTATGCCATCGGCTGCTGGATGGGTCGTTACCGCCTTGACAAGCCAGGTTTGTGGATTGCTCATCCTAACGCCACCGATGAAGAGGTCTGCACCTACGACTACCATGGTCAGCAGTTCGAGATAGACGATGACGGCATTATCCCACTGCTGTCGCAATACTCCAACTTCCCTGACAACGGCTACAAGCGGGTGGAGGATTTCCTCCGTATCGCCTTCGGTGAGGACTCACTCACAGAAAACATCAACTATGTCCAAGAGGCTTTAGGCATGACCATCGAGAAATATATGCAGAAGGAATTCTGGAAATACCACAAGAAGATGTACCAGAACCGACCCATATACTGGTTATTCAGCAGTAAAAAGGGGGCCTTCCAATGCATAGCCTATATGCACCGCATGAATGCTTACACCGTGGAGCAGATTCGCTCTAAATACCTCCTTCCACACATCGAATGGCTCAAGAATCGAATCACTGAGATGGAGAGCCGCGCATCCTCGTTGAAGACGAATGAGCGGCGAATCAAGGAGCAAATGCAGAAAGACCTGGTGGAGTGCCTGGAGTACCATGACTCCCTCCACTTGGTGGCCGACCAGCAAATCTCTTTCGACCTTGACGACGGCGTGGTGGTCAACTACGCCAAGTTCGGAGATGTGCTTCAGAAAATAAGATAATCCGTAATGGCGTTAAACCATTCATAGAGACCCAATGATTAATGTAAACATAAATAATGGACAACTCGATTAATCAATATGCTATAGGAGAGCTGCTTGATGGGAGGTATTTCTATATTCCTTCTTATCAAAGAGGCTATCGCTGGACTGAGAACCAGGTGGGCGATTTGCTGAGGGATCTGTTGTGCTTTGCCAATGACTACGCAAATGAGGGCAAAAATAAGAAACAAGACCAGTTCTATTGCTTGCAGCCCATTATTGCACGTTCCATTACTGACAAGGACAAAATAAAGTCCATCTTCGGCGATGATTATAATGATAGTATTTTGAAGCATAAAGTATGGGAGGTCATCGATGGCCAGCAACGCCTGACCACCATTTTTCTGTTGTATAAGTATCTCTTGGATGAGAAGGGATGGGATGCAGAGAAACTGAAAGATGAGGAGGACGGGAAAGAGCTTTACCACATTTGCTATGCCACTCGGGACGGTTCTGCTCAATTCCTCGAAAACATGTCGATGAAGAACTTCAAGGACAGCGAAGATGAGAATTTCAAGCAGAACGTGGACTTTTACCATATGGCAAAGGCATTCAAGTATATTGCTGAGTGGATAAAGACCGATGGTAAAGAGATAAACATTCGCTACAAGCTTGGAGGCAGTCTCGGCAACATAAGGGACTCCTTCTTCAAATTGCTGAACGGAATGAGCGATACCATTGGCGGGTCTGTTCAGGTGTTGTGGTATGAAATTGCTGAAAGTCAGGAAAAGAACAACATCAAGGAGTTCCAAAAGATTAATACGGGAAAGATTAGGCTTACCGACGCTGAGCTGATAAAGGGCCTGTTCCTGCTAAAGAAGAATTTCACGGCTGGCGATAAGTACATCAAACAGTCTGAGTTGGCTTTGGAATGGGAATTTATAGAGAATACCCTTCATTCCAACAACTTTTGGTATTTCCTGCAAAGGAAGGGATTTGATATGCCAAACCGCATCGATTTCCTTTTTAATCTGATTTACAAGAAGAATGCCCTTAAGGATGTACCGGAAGAGGAATGGGACAGCAAGCTCAAGGAGATTGACAATCAACTGTCAGACACCAGACAGAGCGTGATTTTCCGCTTCTTCTACAACAGGTTTGAGGGTAAAATTGGTGAGGACCTGCAACGGGAGGTGGCAGACGCATGGAGCGAGGTGATGGAACTCTTCCGCACACTGGATGACTGGTTCTGCACTCCCACAACCTATAATTACATAGGCCTGCTAAGTCAATGCGGGGAAGACTTGTGCCGTCTGGTGCTTCATTTTGACTATATGCCGGAACAATCTTGCCGTTCTGATTTTGAGGAATTTTTGAAGGGGCGTATATCATACCATCTTCGTGGGATCAAGATAGACAGCGAGAGGAAGGTGATACTGAATACATATAAAGAGCATGACAACATTTACAAGTTGCTTCTTACCTTGAATATTCATCTCCTGAACGAGCAGAATCAGAAACTCGCATCTGAATCCGATGTGTATAAATTCCCATTTGACGTGTTGAGTTCCCAGAACTGGGATATTGAACACGTTGACTCTTTCCATACAAACGCTCTGAAGAAGGAGAATGACAAGATAGAGTGGATAAGAACGGCTTTGGATGACCGCTCTGAAGAGCTGAATGAAGAGGAGAAGGAGCAGATAAGGCAGCATATGGAGGAAAGAGCGTATGACCTGGCTATGGATGTGCTGAAAAGGAATGCTCATGAGTTTGAAGTTGATGAGGATGAGAAGAATTCCATTGGCAACCTGACACTCCTTGATGCTGCCACCAATAGAATGTACGGCAACAGCTTGTTCTGCACAAAACGACGCATCATAGTGGATCGTATCAAACAAGGTGTCTTTGTCCCTATTGCTACACAGTATATCTTTGCCAAGTTCTTCGACCAGAAGGGAACCAACCGCTCGCTTTGGACGAAAGAGGATATGGACGCATATCACAAATATGTCTATGATGTCATTGTCAACTACATCAAATCAGAGGAGGACGAACCATGAACGAGAGATTTACGTTTATAGACATATACGAGAAAGAGCTGGACCTAACCAAGGACAAGAAGGTTAGGATAAACCAGGTGGTCATTCCCAAAATCCAGCGGCCTTATGCCCAGGGAAGAACGGATGGCAATAGTACTTATGTCCGTGATACGTTGCTCGATGAGATGTTTGACAACTTCAAGACTGACGAGATATTTGATTTCAACTTCATATATGGCATTGTACGTCCGTCAAATGATGAATATGTGATGGAATTGCTGGACGGTCAGCAGCGTATGACAACATTGTTCCTCGTTTACTGGTACATCACCAACAGGGAACTAACTGAAGATGATGCCGAGGATAAGGTAGTCCGTGACGCATTGAGCCGTTTCGTGTATGAGACAAGGTCCACAGCGTCGGTGTTCTGCCACAAGTTGGCCAATTACAGGACTAACATTACGGAACAAATACCGTCAAGAATCATCAGACAGGCGAAATGGTACTTCAAGTCGTTCGACCGTGACAGCACGATAACGGCCATGTTGACCATGCTTGATGCCATACATGAGCGATACAATAAACAGAACAGCCGTTCGCTCTTTCCAAAATTAAGGAATATCCAGTTCTATGTAAAGTCACTGGGGTTCTTTAATCTCTCGGAAGAATTGTATATCAAAATGAATGCCCGTGGCTTACAGCTGAGCGCATTTGAGAGCTTCAAAGCAGATCTGACCAACTTCATTGGAAATAAGGACTATGCTCCTTTCAAGGAACTTGTTCCCTTATATAAGAAAGACAGCAAAGATCAAGTGGAGTTCTATTTCAATTTCTCCGTCAAGCTGGATGCCAAATGGATAGACATTTTCTGGAAGAAAGGACAAGAGAACTTCGATGTCTCATACATGAACTTTTTCTCTCGTTTCTTTGCCTGCAAATACATCATCTCTACAAAGGATGTCGTCACTGACAGGGATATGCGACAAGACCTTACAATCAAGAAGTTGTATACTGACGCTGAGAACCGGACTGATGCGAACGAATATCTCGGATTCAAGGAGTTCGGAGAAATCCTGAACAGTCATCCGGAATATGTGCTGACACTCGACAGGGTCCTTGACGTTTTCTATGGGTTCGACCACCAGGATTCAAGGAAATACATCTATGAGATGATGGTTCCTGTTTGGGAAAAACAATCACCAGAAGAAGGGGATGACTTCTATAGCAATCTGGATTCCAAGATTACACATATAAAACTGATAGCATTCAGCGCAGTCATAGAGTTTATAGAAGCTTATGATCATTTTGACTTAGAAACTTTCAGACAATGGATGCGTGTCGTGTGGAATGTGATAGAAAACACGAATATTGACAGCCTGACTCCTGTTTCATCCCTGGTGAGGAAATTCTCGGCAGTCGTTCATAATGTAGCTAGAAGACAACAATCAGGTGAGTCATTCTTCTATGCATTGGCTCAATGGAAGGAAGACAATTCTGATGAAAGGGAGAATAGGGCATTGTTGGAGGAAATCACCAAGGCCGGACTGGTGTCAGAAAATGACGAATGGCTGAATGTTTTCATAGAGGCTGAGAAGCATCCTTTTTTCAAAGGGATGGTGATGTTCTTCTACAGAAGAGGAATGACATTGGAGGAATATAGGCACAATTATGGTCTTGCAAAGGACATGTTTGAAGAAAATGGCATTTCTTCCTCATATCGACAAGAACACATTTTGATTCGTGCAATTATCAGTAAGTTCTCCTCATGGCATGATATAAAATATCGTTTCTTTACCGAACGGACGGAGACGAACAAACATCTGAAAAACATTCTTGCTTCTAATGATGAGGTGAGAGAAATGCTGTCGGAGGTTCTTTCCAGCACAGATGAGAGTATGGTAAGGGCTGCCCTCCAATTGCACATTGACTCTGCAAGGGATTTCGTTCCTTGGGACAATGCCTCCGATGCAGAGAAGGACTATTTCAAAATGGTTGCCGACCGGCTTAGGCATGATATTAAATTGTATGATTGGATTGCTGCTGAAGAAGCGGAACGCAAATTTGTGTTCAGAGTGAATTACTATGAGGGACACATTATGTTCGCAGCTCCTAGAAGGCAGTATGCAAAAGTCGCGCTCGACACGGAACGAGCGAAAATCGCATACGACATTGCCGTCAATTTTGGATTGGAATATTATGATCCGGGCCAGCTTGAAATGTTCAGGAAGTATGGTGACAGCTATGGCAATGATATATGGCTATGGCAAGACAGACAGCATTGCAGATTATGGATAGGTTTCTGGCAATACCACAAATTGGTTGTCAGGATAGAGTGCCATCATAAACAATATGCGGCAGAACTTGTCGAGGCCATAGAAGGTAGTAAATATGTCGAAGGCAAGGAGAGAATAGTGGAGATTCCTGAAATGAAGCATTTCAAGGCAGACACGACTTACAATCTTCTTTCTAAGAAACTGGAGGAACTATTCGACATTATTCCTGGGATTCAGACAATTGTTTAATAATTGAACTACAGTGATTATGGACAAAGAATTAGACATCAATGAAGTGGCATTTACGATTGAAGTGGACGAAGATGTGCTTGAAGGGGTTCGCTTAGGTGAAGTGACCCATATCGCCCTATCCATTGATGACGAGAACCAAAACCTGGTTTTGGAGAACATCGACGGACATCTGATTCTGTGTTCTGAAAAGATGCCCGAAACGTTCCACCGTTGTTATTGGCATAACAATGGTGAGTTCCCCTATATGATAAAGGAGACCCTGCAATTCCTTATCCTTGCTAATGGTGATGACTCCTGCTTGGTGCATATTCTCAGCACTGAGCCAGAGGTGGGACCACGGTTCCGTTTCCAAGGTCCTGACAAGCCAAGTGTGGAAGATCCTTATGGCGACAGCTGTATCTGGCAGATTGTGTTTGAGATTAAACCTGTCACTAAAACCTACCTCATGCGATGGAATCCCACAATCAGCTCATTTACTGAGGATGATTACGAATATTGTGCCACACAAACCGAAGATGGTTTTTTCCCATTGAATTGGAGCATCTATGAGTGGGAAGAGGCAAAAATCGGTGATACATTCTATATGATGCGTGTAGGCGATGACAAGGCGGGAATAGTCTTCCAAGGGAAATTCACTTCCAACCCATATACTGGTGAGGATTGGGCTGGTACAAGCAAACAACGCCACTACGTTGATCTATTTTGCACCATTCTCTCAGAACCGGGCGAGAAACCGGCCATTTCACTTGAAGAGCTGCAAGAGGCCATACCAGACATAGAGTGGGGAAGAGGCCACTCTGGCATCCTCCTTCCAATAGAGATAGCAGATAAAATGGAGAAGATGGTGGATAAAAACAACCTCATCAATGAATGAAAGATGAGTATGGCTAATCTGATAGGCGTAAAAAAGATTAAGAAACGAATTTGTAAGTATGTTAACGGATAGAAAGTTCTCAAACATATCGAAATTTTTCCTAAAGCGCGTCTTTGGGCTGGATGTCGATGCTTTAGCCTCGGAATTGGAGGAGCAGCGTCAGCAGCTTGATGTGGCCAAGGGCCAAGAACAAAAACTCAAGGATAAGTACCATGCGGAAATACTCTCTCACAAAGAGACTACATCCGTGGTGGAAAGCCAATCGAAACAGATAGAACAACTCTCTGCAAGTACCAAAACCCTTCAGGAAGACGTTGCTAACTATCTACAGAGAATGGCTTCTTTAGAGGATGTAATCCGTGAAAAGGAAGATGGACTTAAAATAGCACAGCAAGCTTGGGTGATAGATTTGGCTGCCATCGCATCATATAAGCGTGAATTGAGGGAAAGCCAAGCACAAGGTGACAACAGTCGCAAGGAACTTTCCAAACAGGAGATGGTTCTTAGTTCTGCTAAAAAGCAGATAAAGGAATTAAGTGGTAATTTGGAGAAAACTCTCGCCGAACTGGCTGCATGCAAAAAAACACTTGCTGAAGAAGTGGCTAATAGTAAGTCTTTACAAAAAGAGTTATGCAACAGTGCGAATGACCTAAGCATAGTAAAACGGGAACTGGGGGATAAACAAAAAGAATTAGATACACTGACTGCGACCCTTGTTTCGTTGTCTGAGTGGGCCTGCCGGCGTGATGTGGTTGAGGGAGAACTCCGGCTGCTCAAAGAGCAGCTGGCTGTCGCCCAGACAATGATTGGACAACTGACAAAGGAGCGTGATCAACTCCGACAGTCTTCGAAGGAGGAAAATCCAGAAGGTAGCAGCCAGATAAAGGCCCTTGTTGAGAAACTGAATGATGCAGAAGGCATGATACAGAGGCTCAACGAACAATTGATAGCATTACGGGCAGAAAACCGATATCTTAAAGAGTCCGCAGTTACCCAGAAGGAAAAGACCAATGCTGACATAGCCAAGTTGAATGCGATTCTGCTTGAACGGGATAACACCATTGTTGAGCTGAAAGCCAGAATTGCTCTTCTTGAACAACAGCTGAAAGAAAAGGAAGGGGATGAGCAAAAGAAGGTTAATCCTTCACCAAAGGTCATCGATACTCCAAAGGTGGAGCCAGGAAGCACAGATGATACGCCAAAGCCGCAAGATAGAACCACAGCAGGACCTACAACTCCTGTAAAAAAGGATGTTCCCGAAGAAGGAGATGGTGATGAGGAGATTTCAAATGCTGACCTTCCGACGCTCGTTCCTAACCCATCCGTAGAGACGAAGCGAATCATTGAACAGGTGGTGGACTATTGGACGAATGAGATCATAGACGCTGATGAATTCTTCCAGAAACCCAACGAAGAAATCATTAGTATCAGCCGCCGTCTGGAAGCCATCGCCAAGACCAACGACACACCTTATCTGCTATGCGCTAAGTGCCACAAGCCGGTGAAGATTTCAAAAATATCCACCAAACGTGGAGAATCCAAATTCTTCACCCACTGCACCAATGATGGGGAATGTGAATGGCGACACAATGGTGAGTCTACATACCCGCCTTTTACGCCTATTCCCGGTATAGAGGTGACCAAAATCACTCAAGGAGTTAGCCGTTACAACAAACTGAAATCACTCATAATTGAGGCTCTAAAGGCACAGAAAGAGACAGACCCACACATAACGTCTGGTGTCGTTTCCGATAAAGTGGTTCGTGGTGCGGACAACAAGCATTGGAGACGTGCAGACGTTTATATCAAATGGAAAGGCAAGAAAGTTATCTTCAAATTGCAACGTGCCGCCGAAGGAGCACGATTCTTGCAGGCATATGATGCTTTTTGTCAGAGCAATGGCATCTATGTGATATGGATTTTCGGATGCGAGTCTGGGAACCAGTATCAATACCTACTGGAGCACAACTATCAGTTCACTTTTTTCGACAACAAATCGTGTGTGTTCATTATCGACAACGACGCAGAACAAAAGACGAAACAATCTGGCAAGCTATTTTTGAAATGCAATTGGCTGGTGGACGGCAGCCATTGGCGTTTCACTCAAGCGAACTCCGATTCTAATGGAATATTGGTTTCTCTTGATGATTTGGTGTTTGACGAAAAGGGGAACTTCAAACCTTATTGCAAAGAAATGGACAATATGGCTGTTTCGGAAACCGATAAAATGGTTATGCTGAAAGAAAATGTCTATAAATTTGCAGAAGGATCTCTTTGGGGATTATATAACCAAAAGGAGAACATAAAAACAAAATGCAAATATAGAACCATCGATTTGGGAGATGACGGCCTAATCCACGCTGAAATAGCTGAATACCTGCATCCACGAAAAGGCATTTTGTCGGACAAGGGCGAAGAGATAGAAACCTCAAAAGAGCCTATAGGGGAGAACTTGTTCTTGGTTTGCAACTTCGAACGTTGGTTCCTTGTGTCGAAAGAAGGTGTTTATTTTACCAAAGACTATGAGAGCCTGATCCTGTGGAGCGACAATAGGTTGATTGCAAAAGATGAAAACGGCTTCTCGGTGATTGACTTCGAGGAAAAAGATGTGACCGGTAAGAAATATCTCAGTTTTGAAATCCTTTCGCCCATTAAAGCCCGTGTATCCGACCACGATGGAACATATGAAATTGACCGTGATGGCAATATCGTGTCTTATACAGTTATTAAACTGCACAACGGCTTTTCCAAGGTTTGTCATCTGGGGAAGTGGGGCATCAAGGATATGAAAGGAAATCTTATCGTTCCATGTGTTTATGGTGAGATCCTATCTTTCCGCCGCCGTTTTTATGGTTTCACTGAGAACGGACTGATAAAACTTTCAAATGCGCCGGAATATGCCTACAGAATACCATTCCGTGCTACTTTCAAGAAGATGTGTTCTAATGATTATCTCTTTGAATTCATGGGCAACAAGCTTTACATGCCCGACAATGGTTTTAACCATGCTAATAGGAATGCAGATGCAGACTATGATGTATATCTGTTGAATATTGAGAGATATGAAGATGGTAGAAACATATTAACTATTGCTGCTGCACAGAAGAACACATCTAATCAGATGTTCAATCACATCGATAAGGACACGGACTTCCGTCAGGGTGAAATACTGATAGGTAAGGTTACTGTTGCCAAGCCAAATCGCTTATATATTGAGTTCGATGATGGTAGAAAGACCTATGTCTCTACCAACAGGATTCGGAAACATGGCTTCAAGCCGCAAAACTACCCGGTTGGCGCAACCATAAAGTTGGAGAAGATAGACTTTGAATGGTTCTATGAATCCACAGTATGGAGGGTGCTGGCATAATGATTTCTTGTATAGTTGATAATAAATTTAAAACAAATATAACTGACTATGGCAGTATTCAATGAAATAAGAAGCTATTTTGAACGCAACAAGGACTTGCATGTACTCTTTGTCTTCGACCAAATGGAGAGCATGCAGGCCGAGTTGTCAGACCCGACGTTGGCTCCCTGGGAGGAATATCCTGATTATGAGTATGTGGTGTTTGACGGCGGTTGGTTCAATCTCAAATACAAGATAGAGACCGAATGGAAGAACAAGAAGGTGGTACTTGTATTTAACTCCGAGAAGAATCCAGCGCCGACAAATTCCGATGCCATGCTGAACTTCCCGTTGCTCGACACACTGGCTGCTAATATGCAGTTCATGCCCATAAAATATGAGGCATTCTGCCAGGAGCACCGGCTTCCCATCGACAAGTTCGGCTCGTATGTCCAGAGGCATATCAAAGAGTTCACTTATGCGAAATTCGAGAAGCTTTTCAAGGACTCTCTCGACCCGTCGGTATTCAGTATAGATCTGGGCAACCGGGGATTCATCTCTGGATATTTGGGTGAGAGTCATATCCTACAGTGGGATGAGATTTTCATCCGTCTGATAATGATCAGTACTGACAGGAAGAAGGAGGACAAGTTCTATAAGAGCATGTTTGACTGCCAGGATGTGCTGAATGACCTGCAGCAGCATCTGCAAAAGACATTCGCACGTCAGGCACTTGTCAACAAGGAAGTCAAGATGAAAGAGGTGGCTGAATCTTTGAAATACAATGCCATCACCCAACTGCTCTCGATACAGAATGCTGATCCCTATAAGGAATACAAGGTCAGCAACTCCATCGCACTTGAAGAGATGAACCGTATCCTCGCTCTTGCTCAGGCTATGCCAAAACAGAAGTCTGAACTGTTCTTCAAGGCACTAGAAACGCTCTCGCAGAGCATTCGTGTGTCAGAAATCATCAACATCTATGGGGTGGATGCCGAATATTACTATGTCCCGGAGGAATTGTGTTGGGCCATCATTGCTAAATGCGCGAAAGAGGCACATATAGGGGATGCTGGGCAGATTGCCGAAAAGATGCAGGCTCTGGCCATCAAACAGGAAGGTGAGACTGTCCTTCTGACAGGTATACAGTTTGTTCACCAGATGGCGGAATATTACCATTTGGCTAAACAGATAGGTTCGATGACTTTTGACCAGCCAAATGATTATGTAGTCTTCTATCGCATGACATTTTACAAGATAGACAAGGCTTATAGGAAAACGGTTGGCCTGTACTATGAGTTGGGTAAGGAATCGCCATGTCAGAACATACTTGATGAAGCGAAGGCTCGGCTGGATAATGAATACTGGGTGTTGTCTCACGGTCTGAACGTGGAGTGGCAGAAATGTATTGCGGACCGTGGCATGACATTCGCAGATGTGAAACTGGATAGACAGCAGGATTTCTTCAAGTCCATCCATTTCTCCAGTGGAATCAAGCAGGTAGTCGTCATCAGCGATGCCCTTCGCTATGAGGTGGCCGATGATCTGTATTTTGAGATGGCCAAACAGAGGCACCTTGCCACATTCGATGCAGCATTGGCTCAGCTGCCTACATGGACTGAATATACCAAGGTGTCATTGCTGCCCCATACCTCGCTCCGTTTTGCAGACAAGCAGCTGATGGTAGATGATGTCCATCTCGGTGACACGGTTTCAAGAACGAAGCATCTGGAGAGATATATCCCCAAAGCGAAATGTGTCACTTACAGCCAGGTGAAGCAAAATAATCGTGAGCAAAATCGTGAACTGTTCAAGGCTCCACTGGTGTATGTGTTCCATGACGTTATTGATGATGACGGGCACAAAGATGACCCGCAGAGACTGACAAATGCATGCAAGACTGCTGTCCAAGAGTTGGAATGGTTGGTGCGTCACATACATGATGCCAACATCTCAAGTATCTGGATCACTAGTGACCATGGATTTCTTTTCAACGATATGAACTTCCTTGAATCCAACAAGGTGGCAGCCGGTGAGGAGTCGGACAAGGTGATAGAGAAGAAATCACGGTATTATCTAACCACTTCTTCAGAAAACATCCACGCCTTCCAGAAATTCCCCTTGTCAGATGTGTCTGCCATGCAAGGCGACTTCTATGTGGCTGTCCCCATTGGTTCCATCCGTGTGAAAGCATCCAATGAGTCCTATCGTTTCGCTCATGGTGGCGCATCCCTACAGGAAATGATCATTCCTGTTATCCATTCCAAGATTAAGGATGAAAACAAGAAAGAGAAAGTCAATGTGCAAATTCTCGGTCAACGGTTGAATATGGTGTCGAGCCGTTTGAAATTCAAGATTATTCAGGCAGAAGCCGTTGATATGAATACGATGGCTAGAACCGTCGTGTGTGCTGTATATGATGGTGAAACTCCTGTAACAGCGGAGAAGGAAGTCATTCTCGGCAGCGAATCGGATGATTTCAACAAGCGAATCTTCGAGGTTGAACTGACATTGAACAAGTCTGTCGCCAACCGTATCCTTACACTGCGCATCTATGATAGTAGTGACAGGTTGAATGTGCTGGCAAAGGCTAATGTGACAAACAGTACGATTATAGAACAAGACGAATGGTAATTCATCAGATAATACAATGAGCAAGAAGTTTCCATACGGTTACGATGTTAATGCTTACATCGATAAGGCATTCGAGCAGATGAAGGAAGACTTTCCCTGGGCAACGAGGGACATGATACCGGCGCATACCAATTATGGTATTGAGAAAGTGGGCGACGACTATCAGTATGTCTCTTATTACTCACAGAATGACGGCACGTTGAAGGCATATCCAGAGGATATCAACTGTGAGGAGTTTATCCGTCGGCTCGCCAGTGGTCATGACTGGGAACTAGGACGGGCGAACCCCGTGAAGGAAACCTTTAATGTGCCAGCGAGCAACGGATGCAGTGGCGGATGGTTCCTGGAAATCTATCGCATTCAGAAGCACGAGCAGGGTGGTTATTCTGCATACGTTCAGGCGGGCAACCGCTCGGCAGGCGGGTCGAGGACGTTCTTCATTCCAGCTTCCTATCTCAAACTGCCTTGGGAAGAATTCCTTGACAAGTATCTCGAATTGGTTCCCCCGGGATTATTCTATGTTAGCAGGGATGACCTCGAAAAAGCAGAGGGGCTTAAAGAATTCCTCGGCTTCTGAATCATCAAACCATTAAAACATAATTACTAACTATTTTGGAAAATATGAAACCGCAAAACCATATAAAGAAATTACTGTCCATCGCAATAGTAATTGTATTGGCAACATTGTTGTCGTGTACGGATAAGACCGCCAAGAGTAGTGACAGCGTTTCGGCAGCATTGACCGACAGTGCGGTGGCAACGGCTCCTGCAGAGTTGTGGACTGTAGAGGCCGTAGAGGCTCAGGTCAGGAAGATGTACGACCGGTTGAACGAGATGTACAAGGAAGGTGAGATCGATGTCACCAAGCTGGAAGACGAATACTGTACAAGCTATTACTGTGGCCTCCGTGACGCAATCTACAAAGCCATAGAGGAAGTTCCGGCTGGTGACGACATGATGCTTTTCGGCGATGAGGAGGGTTTCCGTATTTTTGCCGGACTGGGAACACCATTGGTGGTAGAGAGCATCAAGGCCGACCTGCTGACAGGCAATATGGCCCAGGCACAGGTGAGATTCAAGGGGGCTGACGAAGAGAAAGGTTTCATGCGCTTGGAACTGGATATGGAGAACGGTCAGTGGCGCGTGAACAACTTCGACCAGCCGGAAGCATTCGGTCCCGGTGGCTATCTGAAGATGATGCAGGACTTTGCCAGCGAGCATGGCATCAGCTATGAAGGGATTGCGACCCCCAAGGGTGAGGATACGGCAAAGGAATGGGATGTCAGTGTCCGCACCACCGATCTGGAGGAGCCGGAACCTCGCTATGAGGCCATCATCCGCGATGAAAACGGCAAAACCATACAGGTGGCAGAAGGGCATACCGTGGATTATCCACAGGACATGCTGAAGCCATTCGGCAATGTGTGGCAGGCTGATGTAAACTTCGACGGATATACTGACATTATGATCTGTCTGGGCATGATGCCCGCCAGTGACCAGGTCATCACGTACTATGATGCATGGCTCTACAATCCACAGACAGGAAAGTTCAATCATCATGAGGGCTTCCGCGACATCGCCAATCCTGAAGTGGATAACGTCAACAAGCATGTCATCGCTCATTATCTGCTCCGCGATGGCAAGAACAAGCATTATACCGCCTTTGTCTTGCAGAATGACGGTACTCAGAAGTTGGTGAAAGAGTGGGATAGGAAATAATAGTGATATGAAAAAGTTATTATTACTGATGGTTTTATGCGCTTTCGCATCGGCCTCATGCAACAGCCGGCAGAAACAAGCGCAGGCAACAAACACCGACATAACCACCGATAACCCGAAGGTTAAAAAGGCCAAGGAAGAAATTGTCGGCCATATCAAGGAACTGTATGCAGAGACAGACCGGATAGGAGAAAGTAATGAACGTTTTGCCTGTCACTCTTGGTGGGAAACGGTAGCTGCGGTTGATAAAAAAGATGCTGATTTAGAGGAAATCGGCTTCTTCAACGATGACCTTTGGACCCAGATGCAGGATAGCAATCCCGATGATTTTGAGGTTCGCGATATTAAGTTCCAACAGATGGACGTTGAAAAAGGCACGGCTTTGGTCGATTTCGTGCTCTGGAGTTCCATTCAGACCGTTCACCAGAAGTTCGAGTTCTGCCGTGAGGATGGTGATTGGCGCATACACAATATCATCAGGTACCGCACAGATTCTGACGGTAAAGAGGTTGAACTTGACATGATGAAAGAAATGCGAAACTATCTTGCAGAGCCTGGGGAGGAAGCATCCGAACTGACTTTTGCCAATATGGATGGAATCTATGACAGCCTTGATGAAAACATGAACAGCGAGAGCCGTATCTGTCTGCATGCGGATGGCACCGCCACATGGGGTATGATAGGAAGTCTTCACTATACGGAGTACACCTATACCATCAAAGGTCATACCATCTGCATGAAGCCGAAGGATGTGGACTCAGAAGAAGACTGCTATGAGTATGACGAGGATACCCATACCCTGAAGAATGAGCAGGGAGCTGTCTATTATCGTCAAGTTGTCGAATGACAATTATTGGCGTATTACAAATAATATTGATAAAAATAACTATTGATATATGGAACTGCAACAGAAAATATTGGATAGCTTTATCGGCAAGGTGGTGAGGAAAGACCTGGCTTTTCTGGTGAAAGGCGGACTGCCGGTGCCGACATATGTGTTGGAATACCTGCTTGGACAGTATTGCGCCACCGACGATCAGGAAACCATAGAAGCGGGCCTGGAAAAAGTCAAGTCGGTCATTCAGAACAACTACGTTCACCGCGCAGAGGCAGAGGCTGTGAAGGGCAAGATACGTGAGGCCGGTAAACACCGAGTTATAGATAAGATTTCTGTAACGCTGAATGAAAAGGCCGACGAATACCATGCAACCTTCGCCAACCTGGCTTTGAGCGGAGTACCTATAGGTACAGAGTATGTGCGCAAGAATCCGAAACTGCTTTCCGGCAACGGGGTGTGGTGCATCGTCACCATAGGATATATCCCCGGCGAAGACGTCAAGGTGAGATGGGATATCCAACAACTTAAACCTATACAGATATCTAACATTGATATTGATGAGTATATCGAGCAGAGGCAGAACTTCACTACGGAGGAATGGTTGGATTTTATGATGCATACGGTGGGCCTGAATCCGGAGAGAATGAACCGTCGTGAGAAGTTCATCACTCTGGCGCGTCTGCTGCCGCACGTCGAGAACAACTTCAACTTTATGGAACTGGGACCTAAAGGAACTGGCAAGAGCCATGTGTTCCAGGAATTGTCTCCCTATGGCGTATTGGTGAGTGGCGGTGACGTCACATCGGCACGTCTGTTTGTCCGTATGTCGGGCAAACATGAGGAACTCGGTTTGGTGGGCTACTGGGATGTCGTGGCATGGGATGAGTTTGAACAGCAAAAAGGCCGCTCGGTGGATGCTGTGCTGATAGACACCATGCAGAACTACCTTGCCAACAAAGCCTTCAACCGTGGTAAAGGAACGCATGAGGCAAGTGCCTCGATGGTGTTTGTGGGCAACACTAAACATACAGTGCCATACATGCTTCGTTCAACTCATTTGTTTGAGAGCATTCCTACATCGTTCATTAAGGGTGCGTTCCTTGACCGTATCCATCTCTATAATCCGGGTTGGGAGATTAAGATGCTTAAGAAAGACAGTTTCTCTAAGGGCTATGGTCTTATCACCGACTATATCGCAGCCGTGCTGCATGAATTGCGTAACCGTGACCTCACCTCAATGCTGAAAGATTATGCGCTGTTTGACGGTTCTCTGTCGGAGCGTGACAGTCTGGCAATCCGCAAGACTTTCTCTGGTATGGTGAAGCTTCTTTATCCCGACGGCAAGATGACTGACAAGGAGGCTTACGAACTGGTTGACTTCGCTGCTGAGAGCCGCAAGCGTGTAAAGGACCAACTCTATGTCATCGACGAAACCTTCAGGGCAGATCCTGCCATTTTCAAGTACACTAACGTGAAGACAGGGGCAGAGGTTAAGGTCGAGACATTGGAATGTCTGAGCTATCCTGGTACCAGGCCTGTCATTGAAGGGACAGCGGAGGAACCTGTCCCTGTACAGGAAACGGAAACCACTTCTCCTGAGACAGCAGAGGAACCAGCAGCTGAACAAGGTGCAAAACCCAAGAGACCAAGGATACCCATCTTGAGAGAACAGAACTTGTCGTTCCGTTCCGGTCAGATGGGAGTGACCTATGAGTCGCTCTTCGCTCCATATATGAGGGATGCCAAGGAAATTGTCATTGAGGACCCGTACATCCGCACTTCATGGCAGGTGAGGAACCTGGCTGAATTCATCACCATGCTTGTCGAAACACGTCCCGTGGATGACCTTAAAATCATTCTCTATACCTATGAGGATGAGGATAAGGCTCCTGAACTTATTGACAAGCTGGATGACTTGCAGGATGACCTCGTGAATTACGGCATTACGTTTGAGTACAATTTCCGTGATTTCCATGACCGTTGTATCAAGACTGACACGGGATGGACCATCATTCTCGGCCGTGGCCTTGATATCTACGAGAAATACAGTCCCTATTCTGTGGCATCAGCACGGCAGGACAAGCGTAAGTGCAAGGAGTTCATGGTGACTTACACCAAAGGCAAGGGCTGATAACCTTTTTCTACCATCAACATACTGAAGTAAAAAATTAAAATGGTTTTGATTAAAAAAATGCAAATAATTCGTGAAAAATTATGAACTTTGCGTTTTATTCAATATCTTTGTAGATGATTCAAAATTTGATCTAATACAATGGCTAAAATTAACAGATTAAAAGTTGTTCTCGTAGAAAAGGAGAAAACAAGCAAGTGGTTGGCTGACTCACTGGGTAAAGACCCGGCAACCATTTCAAAATGGTGTACAAATACTACTCAACCTAATATTGAGACATTCTTGGAGATTGCAAGACTACTCAAAGTAGATATAAAAGATCTACTTGTGGAATCTGAAGTAAATAAACCTCTTATGCAAAATAAGCTATCAAATTGTTGAAGATATTCTTTCAACACATTGAGCTTATTTTGAATGAAACTTGAAGAGAAATTTTATATCGTATGAAAAAAATAATAATTTTTACCGCTTTAGTAGTTATTATCGCGCTGATAATAAGTTCTGTCGGGAGTTGTTCCGTTTGCTCAAATGAATCTCACCGGAATTTGTTTAATGAAGACGGAACTGCTGTGGTTGACACCACATTGACAGAAACTGATTTTTTTCAAATTGAAAATCCGTCACGTGTTCATTTCTATATGGAAGCATCAGGTAGTATGAATGGCTTCCTTAGGGGAGGCGTTCCTACGGATTTTAAAACCGACGTATGGGAAATTATAAATTATTATTCTAATATTGCACCCACTGTTAGCGTATTATCTACCGATGGGGGTGTTACAAAAGGCATTGATTTAAGTGTTGCTGAATTTCAAAATCCGTTTAACGGCGGCGGTTTTGTATCAGGTTTATCAACAAATCTATGCCAAATGATAGGAACTATTATTGAAAATACCAAAGCAGAGAAAAATGAGGTCGCTGTTTTTATTTCTGACATGGAATACGATCCTGTAGGCGCAGTTGCTCCCAAGGTATTGGCATCTGTTTTCGCAACAGACATTGCAAAAATCTTAACAAACTTCGGTTATTCTGCATGCTTAGTAGTAGCTACGTCTAACAGCATAGACAAGCATGGCGCCCTGCAGACACCCAATAGGCCATATTATTATCTCATACTGGGCAAAGCAGAATGTGTCGCAGGTGTTAGAAATTGCATATCTATCATGCTTGATGACAAACATCATTTTGTGGACAATATTGAAACAGGCTTCAATTATGGTAAAGTTCCGCATAAGATAGTAGACTATTCTGGATGCACACAGGTGAGAAATGAAGATTCATTCTCAGGAATATCTGATGCAGGATGCTCGTTTGTTTTAGGTTTGGAACTGGAAAATTACAGATGGTTACTCACAACCGACAGTGTGTTGCTTAAAGAATGCCTTCATTTTGAAAGCCAGAACGGCGCACAAGTGGTTATTGACAGTATTTCATTTGATGTACAGAATATTATTGACAAACAATTGCAACGTGATGTCATGGCAAAAGTTCATATAAGCGTTACCCAAATGCCATATGACTGTGACATCCTCACATGGAATCTGGACATCCCGGCTACTAACACTTCAAAGTTGCAGCATTTGTTCACAGATATACCAAACTCACTTAATCAAACATTTTCCATCAAGGAGTTCATAACAGGAATGTTCCGTGAAAGCTTGGTTTGTAAAGAGGGCAAAGATAATTACATTCACATCGCAAAATAATCAAAAATAGACTTATATGGACTTGTCAACTTTTTATGGATGGATAGGGGTTAACTCTACATCCCTCGCAGATGCGAACAAGAATAATGGAATGAAAGACGCGGCATTGAGTGCCTGGTCACACCTTTCACAGTATTCACTAGTGTTTTTTGTACTTATGCTTGCTATTTCTGTGGGGATGGCTATCTACTATTACACTGAATACAATAATCAGCCCAAACGCCATTATACACCGCAAAAATGGGCACTAGTGGGCTTGACTACTTTGGGAATTGTGTTTGTAATAACCCTCGTTTTCGCTTTAATAATGCAAAAGACTAAAGGCATTGAAGGATTGTTGATGTTAGAGCTAAAAGTAGCATTTTGTAATACATTGTATGCTTTAGGCTTGTATCTGGTTGTTTCCTTGATTTGGTGTAATATACCCCAACTTCCTACTAACGCATATCGCTTTCTAAAAATATAATTCTCATACAACATTACTATGAACAAGAAAGTCTTCGTTTTCTGCATCGGCGGTACAGGCGAGCGTGTGATGAAAAGTATCACAATGCTCATGGCTGCTGGTATGAGTACAAACGGCTATACTGTCGTTCCTATCATCATTGATCCTCATCTTAACCTTGACGAGAAGAAAAACCTTCAGACACTGATAGACAAATATATTGAGATACACCAACAAGCAACAGAAGACGGCAAAAGGCCTGAAGGCTTCTTCAATTCTGAAATGACTTTGATCAATGCTATTGATACACAAACCAATAATACAAACAAAGCTCCTGGTGACAATCGGGCATTTAGAGAATTTCTCAATATAGGTAATCTGAAAGCAGACAGTATCAATAATTATCTCATTCAAACTCTTTATACTCAAGATAGTCTTGACAGCAGATTGTCAGTTGGATTCAGAGGTAATCCTAATGTGGGAACTGTCGTCCTTCAAGAAATGCTATCCAATGCTTCATGGTATGACTCTTTTAAAAGGCATTGTGGAACAGATGATAGAGTATTTATCATCAGTTCAATTTTTGGTGGAACAGGAGCCTCTGGCTATCCTCTTCTTGAAAGGAAAATACGTAACACTACCGATTCTCAAACCGTGCATGACGTCTTCATGGGGGCGGTAACTGTCTTGCCATATTATGGGCTGACAGACCCAAAGAAAAACAACAGCAAAATAGACTCTGCCAATTTCATGACAAAAGCAAAAGCTGCTCTAGCATATTATGAGAATACCATAAAATCAGATCTGTTATATTATGTGGGTGAAACCACATTACAAGCTTTTCATGAGAACAATGAAGAACTTCAAAAAGACACGGCAAACTTCATTGAATTGGTAGCTGCAACAGCGCTGTTCGACTTCCTTAATCGTTCGAAGCCAAAGGAACGTCAATACCTTACAAGGGCTATTGAAAAAGACGAGGTTTCCTTGGATTTGTCCTCTGCTGGAAACGGATATGCCCCTGTCATTAAAAGCATTGCCGATTTCTGTATCCTCAAGACATTACTAAAGGTGCTCCCCAAAGAAACCTTCTTCCCACTTAAACAATCAAGGGGATTTAATAAGGAGTTCTATGAAGGATCATTGACTAAATTAATGGATTTCTCAGATTTATTTGCTATATGGTATGATGAGCTTTCATCCAAGAAAAGAGCTTTTGCTCCGATTGCAGATTTTACTCCTGATAAAATGGCAAATATCATAAAGAACAGCCCTGAACTTGAAGCGAAGGATGATTCTTACTACCTCCTCGAAATGATTAAAAATTCCAAAAAACAATCTTCCAACAAAGTGAGGAATTTCTTGGAATACGCTTACAAGTCAATAGATTCATTCACCAAGAAAATTTAGTAAACATGGCAAGTATCGATTTAAATATTGTTGACCGCGGTATCCAAGGCACTGTTTGGACGGCTCAAAACACAAGCCTTCAAGCATCTGAACTTGATAAAATCAAAGAAAACAAGACAGATAATAGTGGTGCACTGAACTCCCTTCCAACCCCCTTTGCCAGATTCTTTGTTTTGAAAGAAGCTTTCAGGCGAATCACCGAGGAAGTCCGGCATCCAGAAATCCAAGCTGGTCTCGCATATACAAGATTGGTATCAGACTGCCTTGACGTTTTTGAACTCCTTTTCAATAAAAAATACCACGAGAACCAATGGGGGCAAAATGCAAGGATTATCATCAAGGAATGGAATAGAAAAGAACAGATGGTAGAACTTAAAAAAGATGTTCCCATTTTATTTAATGCACTTGATGCCACCTATGATGACGATATCAAAGAATCTACGTTGTACTTCGTTATTCTCGAAGAAAACGGGAAGGAATATCTTCTTGCTACAAGCTCACCTATGACGGGCTTCGTCACCCCACCAGACATGGACAAGTACGATGTTACCCAAAACAACACTCCAACGGTGAAGTTTCTGGGTTCACAATATGACAATCTCAGTATAGCCCGTAAAAATAGAGGCCACTATTTCCGAGATGTTGTATTATTTGGTGATCGTGACAAGGAATTCAAAAATTATATGTTTAGACTATTCGGGAGTGGTAATTTGAATCCAAGATACAATGTCATTAGGGACTACATCCTGGCTTTTGCAAATGATCGCGACATCCGTAACAACTTTGTTCTAAACCTTGATGATATCGTTACCGAATTCAACTCCTCACTTGTTATCAACGGGCTGAAACTTAGTTTCAATGACAATTTGGATATCAATGACTTCTTTCTTCCAACTCTTATACGTCTTCCATATAGACTGAATCGTAGCAATTTCACTGGCATATCTTATGAACGAGATCCAATCGACAGGGACTATGACTATTTGCTGCCTCTTAAAAGTGAAGCTCTCCATTTCATCGATAAAGGATTAGCAAAATGTACCTGTCAAATAAAGCCATACTCCGTGGTTGTCAAATTTTTCTATAATGGTGAGGAATTTAGCAGAAGCTATGATTTGGATTCTGATGTGCGGGATATGGCCAAAGACATGCATAATATCAATATCGGTCTCTTTCCCAATATTCTCTCACCGATAGAGACGGAGAACAACTATTTCAAACTTGCAGTAGCCTTTGCTGACAAGAACGAGGAGTGGCACACACTGCACGTGAATGATGTCTCCTTGTCTTTCTTCAAAAAGAATACCAATGGATTATACACTGAAATCGTGGAAGTAGATCCAGACAGGGCACAAAACGGAGTGAAACCTGTTGTCGTCCGTTCTGAACAGGGCTCAGGTTTAAACGCATTAAATTGCAACACTAAGTATTTTGAGGTTTTCAACACGGCCTTCGATGCCATCGAATTAACTATTGGCAATGACAAAGGTTTTTTGATTCCGGTATGGAGAAAAGCCCAACGTACCAATGACAGCTACACCTATGCCATAGATTTAGGAACCTCAAACACCTTCATATCTCGTACGAAGAACAATGAGAATGACGCTCCGGAAATGTTTTCTATGATAGAACCTATGGTCTCATATTTGCATGAGAGCAGGGGCAATACTCAGTACTCATTGGTTTCAAATATTGAAGATTCTATGTTTGAAGAGGGACGTGATATGATGAGGACGGAGTTCGCTCCTCCATTCATCGATGGGTTCGACTATAAATTCCCTATAAGGACTGCTATATGCAAGGCACGCAACAAAGTTGACCAACCGTCTTTGTTCGATAACCACAATATCGCTTTCTTCTACGAGAAAATGATGGAAAACAATTATCAGGAATGCATTACTGACGTGAAGTGGGAGGACGATGAAAGCCATCTAAGTATCTTTGTAAAAGAAATCCTCCTTATCATAAAGTGTGACATACTCCAGAGAAATGGCGTCCTCAACCAGACAAGTATAGTATGGTTCAGACCACTCAGCTTTTCTGGTAATGCAAAAAGAATGTATGATAGAATCTGGGATACCTTGCCTAAAAACTGTCTCTTCACGAGCAAGGTTACTTGTTATACAGAATCTGAGGCACCATATTATTACTTTACCAAGATGGATGATGTCAGGAACACCGATTCCGTGACGGTCATCGACATTGGCGGCGGCTCAACAGATTTCGTATACTTCAGTGAGAACAAGCCTATTTCCGCATCGTCCGTACATTTCGGTTGCGATATATTATGGGGTAACGGGCACAAGGATTTTGACAATGTCAGGGAAAATGGTATTTATAACAAATATATCGATAATCTGAATTGGGGCAACAAGGATAAATTGCGCCAGCTTGAGTCAGAAATAAAAACGAACAAGAAATGCAGTACGATTGACATCATAAATTTCTGGCTTAGCAACCAAAAGAACAATGACATCATAGACAGACTCCATGATGACTATCTTCCACTATTCGTATACCATTTCACAGCCATCATATACTATGTTGCAAAACTGTACAAATATAAAGAATTTGATGCGCCTAGATCCATCGTGTTTAGTGGTAATGGAAGTCGTTACATCGATAATTTCATCACTGAAGATAATGCTCTGATTGAAGAAGTGATTACCACTATTTTCAAGACTGTCTATGGAGAAGTCAACCAAATACACGTAGTCATGCCCAATATACGAAAGGAAAGTACATGCTATGGAGGTCTGTACCGTCCTGAAAACGCGGAGGAGGTGCCAGTAACCATATATCACGGTACTAACAGAGAGTATGAAAACGTCGGTCAAATGAACAAGGATAAATCTCTAAATCAGGAACTGATGGCAGACTACAAAGAGATGAATCAGCTTTACTCCTCTATCCTTGATTTATTGAAGCGTAAAGGTGCTATAGATAACTCCGTGAACCTAGACATATTCAAAAGAGCGTCCAAAACCGGATATGAGGAGAATTTCAGTACTCATTACCGTTCCGTGGTGAGAGAGAAATACTCTGATGAAGACATCTATAATGATTCCATTTTCTTTATTCCTGTGATTGATAAAATATTCGAACTTACTAAATTAGCATGAACATGGGACTTGAATCCAACATTATCAAAACCATACTTCAACCACAATTTATACTTTCGGTGGTCATTTCCTTATTAATGGCCATCTATTTTATCCGCAAACAGAGGAAAGAGTACAAATTAAATATAGAAGGTATAGGTAACCTTGCACGCTTCTTTTCGAAGAAGGAGAATTATTCAATAATTGAGACACCGACTCTCAATGAGGCTGGGAAAATAGAGGGAAAAACCATAAAACTAAAAAATGTAGCAAATGATGACTCTGAATTGAAAAATTTGATTAAGGATATCAATGACTACATTGACAAGAGTAAAGGTACGGTGGCGTTTTCAATTATTCAAAACAAGACGGAACGCCGCATAAGTATGTTGTATGAAATAGCAACATCCAAACTGTCTTTCCCTACACATTTAGGATTGATGGGTACGTTTGCCGGTGTCTTCGTTGGTCTTATTATGTTTCTTATAGGAACTTTCTATTCTGGCGGTATTACTGATTCGACAATCCAAAGCCTCATTACAGGTGTCCTTGTTTCTATGGCAACAAGCTTCTACGGAATCAAGTTACTCATCAGCAGCCATCGTGCCGCTAGTAATGCGACTAACATTATTGACAAAGACAAGAATGAATTCTATGAGTGGATTCAAAACAAGTTGATGCCTTCTGTTGATGTCAGCATGGTCGAGGCCATCGGTAAATTGCATCAGACTATTGATCAATTTGAGCCCACCTTTTCTGGTGTTATCGATAAATTTAAGGATGCCTTTAAGGATGTCACTGGGGCATTTGGCGATGATTTCCGCTTAAGCGTTCAAATTATTAAAGAAGCGGTTGAAAAGATGGGCATGAATATTGACAAGATAAATGTCAACATCGATTTACAGAATCAATTGCTAAAGACGATACGAAGCGATGAACTCAGAAAAGGTATGGAGGCTTTCGTGGAAGCATCTAAAAAATTCAATGAAATTACGGGATCATTGGATCAATTCGAAAAAGCTCGTAGGATAATGCTTGTTGCTGCACAACAATCCATAAATCTTCAAAAAGATTTCAATGAGTCGCTGCAAATACCTAAGCAGGTCGCATCAGAAATCAATATGATTCTCAATAGGATAACCACATTTGAAAAAAACATAGAAGGATTGGGTACAAGCATTGCCCATACACAACTTCTTGGAAACACTGAAATAGAACAAATAAGAGAGAGCATCAATGCCATTCGTAGCAAACAAAAGGTTGCTGAGAAAATGGCAGATACAGCCAATGAAAAATTGGAAAAATATTTTGAAATGCACCAGAAAGAACTCGGTCGTATTGCACAAAAATACAATGAGGCTCTTGATACATATCTTAATGATTACCAAAAAATGCTTGAAGAGCGCAAAAAAGAATTGGAGGCCAGAAAGCGTGAGTTCACCCAAGCCGTGGATGAAAAATTCTCACTTGAAGATATCCGTAAAGAATTCTCCTCACTAAAGAAACTGAATGATATATGCAGTAAGCTTGATCAGTTATCCAATAGAAAGGGCATAGAACCTAACAAATTAATAGCCGAATTAGTTGCCATCAAAGGAGAATTAATTGCTCTCAATGAAAAGGAGAGCAAGGGTGGCAGTGGTGGTTTTACACTATTTGGCGGCGGTGGTACATCCAATGATACCAGCAGGAGAAAGATTCAGGAATTAGAATCCCTTATTGAAGACCTTAAGACCAAGATGGAACAGAAAAATAACCAACCCTCAAGTTCTGTTCCTTCTGAGCAGTTTGATGCTCTCCAAAGAGAAAATGAAGCCAATAAGTCACAAATTACTTCATTGATGACTCAAATAAATGATCTAAGGTCACAGCTCCAAGCTAGGGGGACGACTCAAGTTGCACCATCACAGACACCAATATCGACACCAACAGTAACTGAAGTAAACACACAAACAACGTCATCTTCTTCTCAACAAGATAATGAAGCCCCCTTTACACAGGAGCAATTGGATCAATGGAGGAAAGAGGAAGAAGAAAAGAAAGAGTTATTAAAACAATTGTTGGCTGATGAGAATCAGACTCCTAATGATGAGGAAAAGACATCATCCACTTCAACAGAAACACCATCTACTTCAGTGGAAAAAGTAGAAGATAATGTAGAAGGAAAAGTAGCTGATGAATCCCAAGAACAACCTGTTGAAGGTAGAAAAAAGCCTTTTTGGAAATTTTGGAAATAAAGCATTTCAACTATGGATATAGGTAGAAAAAATAAAGAATCATTTTGGCCCAGTTACGTTGACATTATGACAACATTATTTGCCGTAATGCTCATCTTGTTTGCAGTTTCTTATGCTCGATTTAAGAAGAAAGAAGGGGAACTTGAGATGCTGGTGAATGATTATAAAGATATCATCAATATCTATTCAAAAGTAGACTCAATTGATAAAAGCCCTTTCTATGCCTATGACAGTTTGTATTTGAAACACACCATTACTATTAGTATAGCCTATCAAGACAGGGAATATGACATACACAAGCTGAAACTAGACCAAGCAGGTCAAACAGAACAGGCAAATGCAAAACGTGATAGCATTCGCCAAGCTGGCATACTTGTCCAACAAATTATTAAAGAATTGGAGGAAAAGAGCAGTGACAATATAAAATTTCTTGTTGTCATAGAAGGACAATCCTCAAAGATTCCTTTTTATGAGGGCGAATGGAAAAACAATGAAACATTATCCTTCTTAAGAGCAAAATATCTAAAACATTATTGGACAGCTCCTGTGGAGGAAGGAGGTTGTGGGCTTTTCAAAAAAACAAGCGAAAATGACATTAAGAGCAAATGTGAAATCATAGTTGCTGGTAGTGGAGAGGGTGGTGTTCCAAGATTCTATTATACAGGTAAGGATGATCAGATAAGCATCAATCCTGCTGATGAAAAGTACCCAACATTTAATGCTGTAAAAATGTATGCAACATCGGATGATTACAATTCTTGGTATAATGTTGAAATACAAAACCAGCGATTTCTGATTAACATCATCCCAATCATTGGCAATATAAATCTTAAAAAGGCTCAATTTGACAATATTGATATTGATTAGTGTTATGGATGAATTCAAAATCTCTGAAGATATATACAAGGAGTCTCTAAATATGGAGCATCCATTTGTCATCTCTGATGATATATATGAAGAATCGATTTCCTTGAACGCCGAAACCCTCAACAAGGAAATAGAAGAATCATATCATCTGTCAGGACGTTTTTGGGTTTGGAAAATGGGGAAATATTCCTATAAAAACGATTGGACGAGAATGTTAAAAGCGGGAGAAATGCAAGTAGAAGCGATTGGTTTGAAATACCTCAAATCATATCTTACATATTTTGACTTGCAAAACGATTATGTGAAATCACATCCCGATAGAGTAGGTATAAGATCTTTACCTCCAGCATATTGGGCTTTTGCAAATTACCTCAGAAATGGTGATGCTGTATTGGCTTGTAGCACTCCATCTACTTTTTTTGCTTGGGGTATAGTTGAGGGTCCCTATCGATTTCGGCCAACAAGGTCTTATGGAAAGCATTACAGGAAAATAACTTGGTACAAAATTGTTATGCCTTTCATATTTAATAATCAGAATTCATCACTATTTCTAATACCCAAAGAAGAAACGAACAACCTTAAGGAGACTTTAATTAGCAGAGCCAACAAAAATTCTGTTCTTTTACCCTTTGATAGTAAAACAAACAAATAGACGAAAGTTTATTTATGAAGAAGCTCCTTATACTATCCATTTTGGTACTCCTTGTCATCGCAATAATCATAAGATTTACTGATGACAGTAATTATGATATGGATAATTTAGTAACAAATCCTTCTTCAAACCAAGATCAGGTTATTGAAAATAAAGTCCAGGAGATCAAACATGACATTCCTGATACAACGTCGCCAATCAACAATGAAATTTTAACAACACTGGAGATTTCAAGGTTAATAATTTCAAAACCAGAGCAAATACTTTTTCGGGCAGGATATGTGGTATCATATAATTCCGATACAAAAAACCCCAATTGGGTTGCTTGGCATTTGACTAAAGAGCACACAGACGGACCTTATCACCGGGACGGAGTACCATATTATGACGAGGAGGGTAAAGCATCAGGTATAGGTATCGTCAACAATGAAAACTTCAAAAATCCTTATTTCCTAGATGGGGACATTGAAAGTCCAAAACAGGAATTCAGAGATTGGTATGACAAACGTTATCATGTAAACCATGGTCATTTATGCCCGGCCGGTGACAACAAATGGAGCAAGGAAGCGATGAACCAGTCTTTCTATCTTTCCAACATGTGCCCACAGGATATAGACCTAAACGGTGGTGATTGGGAAGGATTGGAAAAGCGTTGCCGTGGATGGGCAAAACAATATGATGACCTCCATATCGTTGCCGGCCCCATCTTTTACGGTGACCAATACCGAACCATGGGTGAGGGCAACGTTGGCATTCCCGACGCATTCTTCAAGGTCATCCTCCGTATGAAGGATATTAAAGGGGGGGAGAACCCGAAGACATTGGGTTTTTTATTTCCTAATGAAGGCACTCATCACGATTTAATTAATTATCTGAAAACAGTAGACGAGATAGAAGAAATTACAGGTTTCGACTTTTTCTCCGACCTTCCCGATAGTATTGAAAGTGTGATAGAAGCGACCGGTAATTTGGAACTTTGGTAATCTAATTTGTTCAATTTATAAAAGGAACTAATAAGCCATTACAAAAAAAATATGATTGAAATAGAAAAAATAATTAAATCAATCCTTGCAGAAAAAATTGGAGTTGATTTGACAGAAGTGGTCGACGAAGCTTATCTTGTCAATGACCTTGGGGCAGACTCTTTAGATATTGTTGAAATTATCATGGAAATGGAGAGGAAGCTGGACATAAGTATCGGTGACGAAGAAATAAACAGTATGTATACTGTAGGAGAAGTAATCAATATTGTCAAAGAGCACATCCAACATCCAGAGAAAAATATTACCCCAAAGGAAAAGCCCAAGAAAACTTCTTATATGTATCACTGGCTTTATGAAGTTGAAAGAGAAAACGAAGCAATCTTATCGGAATGCTTAAGAGGTAGTTATCGTAGAAGGTTTGAAGACACGGACGATCCTCATAGTTCTATTTATTCAGATATCTACAAATATTCCTGCGGTGGAGTTGAAATGTTTGAGAATGAATTTAATCTACATCTGGCTAAAGATGAAATGGAAATTATCCATACGATAAGTGAGTCAGTTTCAAATCTTCTAGATACATTAGATAAGATTTGTATAGAATCATCTGATAAATCAATAAAGAATAACGAGTTAATAGACTCTTCGTTAGTTAGTATCCTTCCTGTGAAAGAGATTATAGAGATGAGAGACATATCTATAGGTAATATCAGACTAGGTAGTAGTCGCGTGCATACAATCATTAAGTGTCTCATAATGAAAGCTATTTTCACAAAATTAAAAATAGGATCCTTTTTAAAAGTTAGCTACAGCTGAGTTAGAAACAATTTATGATTCTCACCTAAATGCCATGATTATAAACAAAAGCTATCAGGCTATTAAGATAAATACTAAAGTAAGACCTGAACCATAGTAACTATGCAACCTATTCAAAATAAGGAGATGATATGAAAAGAGTTACTGGGTGGACTTGGCGTCTGCTGCCATTTACCTGTGAACAAAGCCTTTGACCGCTGTGTTCATGATCTTCAGGTGTTAGCGAGAAAATGGCATACTTCCTATCAGGTCGTGAACCTGCTGCTCTTCGTAGGGGTGTTCCTGCTTCTCTTGGCGTTGAACTTGTGTGTGAGTTATTATATTTATTCGTCGTTGTAAGTAATATGAGAGTATATTTTGTCTTTTTTGCCGTATTGTCTGCAGTTTTGGCTCTTTGGATTGGCTTGGACAGCATTTGGGGTATCCTTTTTTTAATCATATCGATAATCTTGTTTGTCATTACCTTGATTATGCAGCTTTTTGTCTCTTTGATGAATAGTTCTTCAAAAGACAAGAACATTGACGGCAAGCCGGGTAATTATGTTTATTGGGACTACGAGTCAGAACCAGGTTGCTGGGCACATAATGATTCTTTATTCATGATGATGGTTTGTCGGAAAGACAATACGGTTCTGACGGACGAGATGAATACAGAAGAGGGATGGGAAATAGCATCATCAGAGGGGTCTGAGCCAGAGGGTGCATGCATGGAACAAGAGACGACCCAAGAAGTGCGGAAAAACGGCCTTCAGTTTGAATATGATTATTGTTGGAAGAAAAAGTTTGATTGGCTTCTCAAACATGATTTTGTCAGGATGCTTTATGACAAAACTTTTTTTGAGCGTTTTCTCGAGAAGGCGAAGAGCGGAGACGCAGATGCCCAGACTTTGGTAGGATGTTGCTATGGACATAATGGTATGATGGCGACGGACGTTGTCGTCCATAATGTGGATGAAGCATTGAAGTGGTGGCATCTTGCTGCAGAACAAGGGCATAAATATGCCATGAGAGAGATCGCCCTCTACCATTGGCATCGAGGTGAACAGGAAGAAGCCAAGAAATGGAACGAAAAAGGTGATTTGAAAATATTCATCATAAGTCGGCACTCTATGGATTATCTACAATCAATAGATACTGATAAGGAAGCCGAAGATAAAGGACAGTAATAATGTGGGTTCATTAGAGTGAATATTTGTTCCTGAATGTTATATGAATCGGATGGTTTGGTGCAAAGAATTGATCGAGAAATGATGAGGAAAGTATTATTGGATGTACATACACACACTGTTGCATCGGGACATGCATACAGCAGCTTACAGGAAATGGCTAAAGCTGCGGCAGATAAAAGACTACAGGTATTGGGTATAACAGAGCATGGACCGAGTATTCCCGGGACCTGTCCGTTGGTATATTTCAGGAACATGTTTGTGGTGCCACGGCAGATGTATGGCATCCGGCTGCTGATGGGATGTGAAGTCAACATCCTCAATACGAATGGAAGCCTGGATCTTAATGACGATTATCTCGACCGTTTGGATATTGCTATAGCAGGCATCCATGGCAATTGTTGGAAGGGTGGTGATAAGAACCAAAATACAGAGGGTATGCTGACAGTCATCAATAATCCTAAGATACATGTCATCTGTCACCCGGGTGATGGAACTGCAGAGATGGATTTCGAACAATTGGTGCTGGCTTCGAAAGAGACTCACACACTCTTGGAAATCAACAATCATTCTCTTGCTCCTCAAAGAAAGAAAACGGTCGCTATAACTAACAGCTTGGAAATCCTTCGGCTATGTAAGAAACATGATGTCCCCCTTATACTCAGCAGTGATGCGCATATATCTTTTCAGATAGCAGACTACAGTCGTATCATGCCGCTTGTGGAGGAAGTCAGATTTCCCGATGAACTCATCATGAATTACTGGCCAGAACAGTTCTTCCAATACGCGGGTATTGAAATGTGACCTTTGCCGTCTATTTCTCTTTTGATTGGCCATACTTCATCTTATCATATACTGACAGCAGAAGCGATAAGATAGCGAAGGAGGCACCTACAAAACAGACTCCCGTCCATCTGTTATGGCTCCATCCGATGCCTGACAGCAGGGTGCCGAGACTGCCACCGATGAAAAGGGTGGTCATAAAAATGGTGTTCACCCGGTTGGTGGCTTCTGGCAGTTGCTGCAGGCTTCCGCTTTGATTGCTGATTTGCTGACACTGCGCACCAATGTCGGCAAGGATGATGGCTGCGATGATACCCCCATACGAATCTCCGAAGATGTATGCTGCAATCCATGCGGACAACTGACAGCTGGCCCCGATGACGGACATGCGCAAGATGCCTACCTTGGGCACATACTTGCCCACGCCACTGGCAGCCACGGCTCCCACTACTCCACATAGTGCAAGCATCCCCACCATGCCACTTCCAGCTTCGAAGGGTGACTCTGCAAGGTGAAAGGCCAAACATGACCAGACGGAGAGCACACTACCGAAACCCAAAGCAGGACGTAAAGAATAAAGTCTAATTCGAGGATGGCTTACGAAAATGTTGCCGACGCTTTGCATCAGTTGCCGATAGGTGCCTCGGAACAGAGGCTGCATCTGCGGCATCATCACGAGCGTGACAATAAGACCCAAGAGCATGAACACCGCCACGATGATGAACATGGCACGCCATCCAAGCCATTCTCCTACATACCCGCTGATGACTCTGGCAGACAGAATGCCTGTCAAAAGACCTGATGCCACGTAACCCATGTTGCGTGACTTGTTCTCGGGCCGTGAATAGAGTGTTGCCATTGGGATGTATAGCTGTGGCATGATGGAACAGAGACCTAACGTCAGCGAAGCACCCCATATCACCCAAACATTATTGGCGTATGCTATCGACAAAGCTGAAGCCGCTGCCACGCTCATCGCCAACGTGGTGATGCGACGTACTGACACCATATCTGCCATAGGGACGATGAACAGTAGTCCCAACGCATAACCGACCTGAGTGATGACCGTGATGAGGTTGGATTCGGACTGCGTGATGCCGACACCCTGGCTAATCAACTCGAGCAATGCTTGGTTGTAGTAAAGATTGGCCACAGTGAACCCTGCCAGCACGGCCATCATCATTAAGATGTGTCGTGGTATTCCTCCGTTGGGTTCCAGCTGTTTCATATTATGCTTTATATGGATATGGATTTTCCACGCAGCTATAAATCTATTTTTGATATGTGCCATTGCATAGACACACCATGTTTTTACTACGCAGTTGCAAATATAATCATTTTACTTTTCTTCTCTCTCATATATATGATAGATAATAGGTATTTGATAGTTTTTTAGTACCTTTGCGCCATCACGTCACGCCATGCCATATTCATTGTTGCCAACGCTCCTGCTTCAAATATTGGTAGTAGGCTATACACCGGGCCCTGCCAACATCTATTCCCTGGCCATGTCGCTTAGGCATGGTAGAAAACAGTCTATGGTGATGTGGCTTGGACTCTTGGCTGGTTTTTCAATCGCTGTAACCCTGATGGCCGTGCTCACTCATTTCATCGGCATGGCTTTCGGCCAATACGTGAGTTATCTGAAATATTTGGGTGCCGCATATATCGTATATCTTGCCTACAGAATATTGAGAAGTAGCAAACAAGGGAAAAAAAAGCAAGGTGACTGCACTTTTCTAAGCGGCATGTTGGTCCAAATGACCAATGCCAAGATGCTGCTCTTTGACTTGACGGCTTTCAGCACTTTTGTATTGCCTTATTCCGACTGTCTTGTCGATCTGTTGGAGGTCAGTGCGTGGCTGTTGATAGCTGGGCCAGGTGGCAATCTTGTGTGGTTGCTTGCAGGCAGCTATTTGCGTCGGTTCTTTACCAAGTATGGCCGTCAAGTGGATGTCGTTTCTGCCATTGCTTTGGTTCTATGTGCCCTCTATATCGTAATTTACTGATTCCTTTTCAGTTGATGCTTGTATATCCATAATTGTTGACCTAAACATGAAGACCTATCTTGAAATAAAAGTTCCCATCAACTATGATGATCCTTGGTTTGAAGAACTGAGGAGCCATTTTGCTGGCATACCTGTCAGATGGCAGAAAGGCTTTTACCATATTACGTTGGTGTTTGTCAATGACACCCCAAAGGACATTGATCTGTGTCCTTTATTGAAGAAACATTTGGTAACAACACAGGCGCTGGGGCTGACTTTTGATCAATTGGACATTTTTGCTGTTAGCTCCGGGATGCATATCATACATCTTACTGCCACAGATGTGCCTGATACGTTTCTTGCATTGATAGAGTCCATCCGTGATGATATGAAAGCAGCTGGCTGTGTAATTCTATCTGACTTTATGTTGCATGTCACTCTCGGCAGGTTAAAGGACTTCAATATACAGCTTCCAGAACTTAGAAGTATGGCTAAATCATTTTCAATGCCTCCCTTGTCGATGGTATTGACTGATGTGGACTACAGAGAATTCCGAGGCAAAACTATCTATGAGACTCAGTTAAGTAGAAAAGAAATAGAACTATGAAACACATTATTGTTTTCATTTTGACGCTGTGGGTAACTATCAACCTGAACGCACAGACAGAACATGTGAGATTCCTTGGAATACCGCTGGACGGCAACATCCAACAGTTCCAAGAGAGCTTGGTCGCCAATGGTTGCAGCTTAGACCAAAAGACAAGTGACCTACTTCCTAAAGGAATGCGTGCCTTCAAGGGGGGCTATTCAGAATATGATGCGCTGATGATAATCTTATACGATGAGATGGCAAATGTGGTTTACCAGGCGAAAGCCATCATCACCTGTCAAGGAGAAGAAATCAGTGATAGTGTATTCAACGTAATCAACCAGCAACTCCAATCAGAGTACGGAATGCTCTTGTCAACCAAGAGCATTCAATACGGACATGAGTCATACGGCTATACCATATTATCCAAAGAACGGGTAGTAGTGGGTGATATCGGACTCTTTATGACAAGAGATGAAAACAATCCTAACGTATTCTTGGTCCAGGTACAATATACAGATACCGCCAATTTACGAGTGCATGAGCGTCAGCAATCAGACGACAATTGATCCCAGTCCTTTTTGCTGTTGAAATCCTGATTTTCATTACCAAACATATCATATACAAATAGGTTGATGGCATACATCTCCATTCTCTACAACCACCTCCAGAGGTGGTTTTTTTAGTCCACAAAACTTTCATCTATCACGTCCTTCCCTTGTTATTACTTCGCGAAGGTATATGGCTTTTGTTCCAGACATCGGTTTTCACGGGTTTCTTCTTTCCCTATCGGCTGCCATAGGCAGAAAACAAACCTGTGAAGCTTCCGATTGTCTTGTTCTCCTTGCCATCTTTTGGAGGCGGCGTAATAACAACTCCTGGACGCTAAGGCTGAAAAATGCAGCAGATGCGGAAGGGAAATCAAACTAATAGATTATGGAAGCAATTTTCAACAACACGTTGGTCATCTCCTTTGTGGCACAAGGAGAGACTTATACCAAGACAATCAAGAAGAGTGAAATCGACACCGAACACTATGATACCCTTTGGGACTGGTGGGGTGGGGACACCGATAGTGTGTATGACAACATGCTGGATTTTGAACTGACCGGGCACAAAGACATGGATGGAAACCTCATTGCCGACGAAAACCTGTACATCAACGTCTATGATAGAGATGATGACCATGTCAAGGAGTGCATCAAAGACATTTCTATTCTTGAGTGCAACTGAACAGTAAACCTACACTACAAACAAAATACAAAGGGAACGAGGGGTCAACCACCCCTCACAACATCTACAAAACAATGATGACCAATACGACAATTATCGACATTGAAGAGACCTGCCATGGACAGAACATCATCGTGACCTGTTGCATGGAGGCACCTGGGGTGAAAAAGAATATCAAGGTCTGTCTTGATGCCGTTAAGATGGGCATTGATACAAAGGGAGAATTTGAGATGGAACTGTCCAAAGACTTTCTTCGTGAAGTGGAGAATTTCCATGCCCGCAACAAGCGGCTTCCTACTTTCTATGACCTAAAAAGAATGGTGGAATGCCATTTTTATGGCATGGGGAAGTATGAGTCCAAATTTACTGATGACCTTCTCAATATGGTCTATGGTGAATACGGTATCTCCAAAATGATGGAAAGACTGAGATTCCTCCTCGACAATAGTACTATTGAACGTGACTATATCAAGAGCATCTTTACTCCTCGCAATCTCCGCGAGTTTGACCGACTGGCAAAGGTCTGCAAGCAAAACGATGCTCCGAACAAACTACGCTCTTTCATCAATACCATCTGAGCAGCCGAATAGGAGAGGGGAGGGCTGACCACCCTCCCCAAGTTCTTCTTTTGCCGTAGATATAAATGGCCGCGCTGGATCATAACGGCTCCCCAAGCACGTCTAGTTTGGATTGTGCAAATATCAGACTATAATATCTTCATATCATAATACCAAATGCTTCATAGTGTGGCCGCCCCATGAGTTGTCATTTACATACTGAAACCCCATGGACAAATAGAGAGCTTCGCCTATTGGATTGCCATAATCTACCAAAAGGCCAACGGGGAGTCCCAATCTGTCGGCTCGTTCCTTGGTGGCCAGAAGCAGTTTTCTGGCAATTCCCTGATGACGATATTTAGTGAGCACAGCGAGAGAGTCAAGATACAATTCTCCTTCTTGTGTCTCGTCATCCATGCCAGTGTGATCCTTTCCGATATGCACCTTTGCGGCTTCGATAAATGCCTGGCGCAGTTTGCGCAGCTGACCTCCATCGTAACTGACGGAAATACCAACAACCTTGTCTTCATCCAAAGCCACCAAGGTGTTCCGATAACTGTACTGAGAGTCCTCTCGCTCCACAAGCATGGTCATCATTTCCCGGAAATCTTCAAGTCCATAGCCGTCACCACAGAAATGAAGGCAGCAATCATCGGTCATTGCCATCATGATAAGCCGTGCTATGTCAGCAGACTGTTCTTTGGTTGCATTTTGGATTCTAACCATCTCTTTTAACCATACTACATGGATGAATATGACAGCTTATAAAGTGGTATTCTTCATCATCATATTCTTCCAGCTCTGCGAAGGTACTAAAAAGATTTCATATATCGTTAGCATACGTTTAGTTTAACGTATTTCATGTTAATAGTCATGTGACCAGTGCGTAAAATGATTTTTCTGAAAGTCCCCCCCCCGATTTTAACAATTACCCCTCTGAAAGACTAATTTCTGTTAAACTCACTATAACTCTTTTTCTATTTCATGTTTTTATACTACTTTTGCAATCGTAAGTGTTGAATAACTGTCTCAAGTCAGTTGACAACAAAGATCCCCTTTGGGAACCATTCCCATAAGCCTCTGGACAATCTGGCTGCTGGAAACAGCCAGCATTGAATACTTCATTCATGACTCTCACTTAATATGGAACTGATGCTTATAAAATTGGAATGGAGCCATTTCGATAGGTGGTTCTGTAATCAATCCGCATTTTATTTGCAAAAACTGCTGCAATCCTTCTTGTTGCAGTGGCTGTCAAGCTTGTACCTTTTTTTAAGGCACAGGCTTGCCATATTCATGTCCCAATTACGTAGGTGTCATCAACTAAAATCAGATGCCGTCATCATGCGTAACCTCCCATTAAAACAGTGCTTAGCCTTGCCGGTATCCCATAACCTACGGTACCATGGCAAGAATCTATGTGGCCAGCAGCTGGCGTAACAATAATCAACAGAAACTGATATCCCTCCTTAGGGATAGCGGTCATAAAGTGTATGATTTCACCAAGCCACACGGTGAGGACAAACCCAACGTGTGGGATGAGGTGCAACTCAACCAAGACAGATGCACGGCAGCACAGTACTCCGAGACAATGGCCAACCCTGTCGTGGAGAAACGGTTTGAGGAGCATCTGTCGGCAATGACAGCGGCTGACACCTGTATCCTTCTCCTTCCCTGTGGTTTCTCAGCCCACTCCGAGGCCGGCTTCATGGCGGGCCTTGGAAAAAGGGTGTTTGTCTTCAACTTTGACGAAGAGGTGAAGCCGGAACTGATGTACCTTCTATACGAGGGGTATGCAAATGATCCAAACGACCTGCTCGAATGGCTGGAGGATCCAGTGCCAGGCGTATGCCGTGTATGTGGTTGTACTGAGGACAATCCCTGTTTCAATCCCAAACATGGCTATTGCAGCTGGACGGACAGCACCATGACGCTCTGCTCTCACTGCGCCAACAAGGAGATAGCTGATGATCCCGAGACCATCCATTGCGTCAACGACAACGACGATGTGTTCAAATGATATCTGCAGTGGTGGATGTGGATAATTTTGCAAAAGTTGTCCACATCAAAGACAAACCCCTAAAAACAAAATGACATGAAAGAAATTGAGATAAGAGAAGCCGGCAGGCAAATCGTAGCAGACACTCTTGGTGTTTCCGTAGACGAGTGTACTGATGATGCTGGCCTTGAGGATGACCTTGGGGCAGACTCTCTCGATGCAGCCGAAATCCTCATGGCGGTGGAGACAAAATACGACATCACCGTGGCGGAGGGCGAAGCCGACAAGATAGAAACGGTGGGGGATCTCCTCGATACGCTGGTGAAGAAGGTGCAGGACCAATGAAACCTCCCAAGTCTAATCACCAAAATCCTTGCCATGTGCGGACTGCTCTGTTTGCTGGCTGCTATCTACCTTACAGGCGTTGTGCTCGGCATAATATGCATGATGATAGGGCAGGGGCTTTACTGCAGATACACGGAAACGGTAAAACCTGACGCCTGGTGGTTGCTGAAAATATCCCTGCTTTCTTGGGTGACCGTCTTCATCGCAATGATGCTGATCAGTGAGGCATGGTACAGGCGGAAAGAGCGGGATATGGTTAATCAAGGGAAACATATAAAGAAATAGAACCGGGATGGGAATGACATCCCATAGGAATGAAACCAACGACGGATAGATGAAGTCACTGATAAGCATAATGGCAGCCTTCCTTCTGCTGACCTTGGTGTCGGGATGCAAGGAACTGGACAAACTGGCAGAACTGGATGAGATAGAGAGTCTGCTTGAGAGGATGAATGCCGCACATGGCGGGGACTCCCTCAGGGTGGACAGCGCCCTTGCCATGACAGAAATGGCCGATAAAACCCTGTACGACTCCATAACCTTTGATTCGGTGCATAAGATGATGACCGTTATCAAGAAAGTGAGGCTCGAAGGGCATGACTACTGGACCATCGTCGGGGTGGGGGAGAGGGTGGGCGGTACGGGCATCACACACTCGGAGAGCTGTTGGTGCCACCGCTTCAGAACCGCCGGGACAAGATAGATACAAAACCAAAACGATAATATGACAAACGATATCACTTCAATACAGCAGGTGTTGGAACTGCTCAAGGCGGGAATCAATCCGTCAACCTGCAATCTGGCACTAAGAAAAGACAAAACGGATGTGTGGCGTGCGGACATGTTGCCATCCATTACCGCGATGGATGATTTCCCCAGGCGGTCTTATGAAGACCAGGAGACATATATCCGCAAAATGAGCTTGGCTCCGGCTTGGACAACATGTGCTTTGCTCGAAAGCATACCAGATGACATGAAGCTGACCATCACGATGACAAGGGGCGGTTACGACATGTCGGAGCATCATGATACGTATGAGGAAGCCTATATGTCCGACGCCTACTTCGCCATATTCGAATACGAGGACGATGAGAGGGACTTCTATATCGAACGTACTTTCGGAGGCGACTCATATATCGAGGCGGCAACCAACATGGTGATAGCCTACCTGACTGAACTAAAAAGCCAGATAGGATAGGCCGATACATATAACAAGAGAAAACTCAACTGTGACCTCATATCAAACTGATAGAAGAATTTTTCATACGATAAGAATTAACATAGCGTGATTAAATGAGACTTGTCCAATCAAGGACAAATGCCGGCTCGTGAGAGCAGGCCTCATGGGTAATTCATTAAAGTTATTCAGACATCCTGCCACTCGTGAGAGCCGTAGGAAACGGAACGGTAGCTCAGTTGGCCAGAGCACGTGCCTGATATGCACGGGGTCGGTGGTTCGAGTCCACAACGTTCCACCAGAACAATCAAAGCATAAGGTTAGTAGTAATTTTTTTCATTTGTGTCACATTTTATCGCCTGTGAAGGCCATTGAATGTGGTTTGAAAAATATATGATTGATTAATATTTCATATCGGAACGAAATTCGTGAGAACAACGTTCCACACGGACCCGTAGCTTAGCTGGTCAGAGCGGCGAATTCATCATTCGAAGGTCGCAGGTTCAAATCCTGCCAGGTCCACCAGGAATGCTTTCTTCGTTGGCTGAAATGAGACAGCCTGTCAGGATCATTTCTTGAGTTCCAAGTTGCAGCACTGACTTGGGACACACCTAACACCGAAAGGTGAGGGCCTGGAAAGCCCCAAACCCTGCCTTTTCCTCATTGATGGCAGGTCATCCTATCCGGATAAGCCCATGGGGAGCCTGCACCATGGGACAGGATGCTGAGGAAGGCGTGAGCAGGAAGCAAGACTGGGGAGACGCGAGTCCCCATGGCCGGGAAGTCTCAGCCAAGAGGCACAAGAAAAGAACTCTCAACCGGCCGCACAGGACATTGGTGTAAGGGTAACACGTCACCCTTTGGAGGTGAATAAGCTGGTTCGAATCCTGCATGTCCTTCCAAGACGATAGGGTCTGTATCTGACACAAGGGCGGCTGTCCGCCCTCAACAGGAGTTTTAACCATATAACATAATGACGATATGACAGATTTTCAAAACCTGAAAAAAAACATCAAATCATACCACAGGCAATTGGCGATGTGTGGCTTGATGCCATTTTTCATCTTGTGCCTGCTGGTGGTATTCTTGTTTTTCCATGATAAATCTTTCCTTCATGACCATTGGCCTGTAATGGCAGTTTTTGGTGCATGGGTGTTTATGACTGTTGGTTTTATGATGTTATTTTCACACGGTTTCCTGCCTGAAATAATAAGAAATGTCAATGATTGCTGGGAGGAATTCATTAAAAGTGATTTGATTGAGAAACAATACAAGGATGTCATTGAATATCAAGGAGTTCTAAAACAATTGATTGAGGATGAAAGATTGATGAATGATAAAATCAACAAGATATTGGAAGAATATGAATCGAAAAACAGTAAAACCCAATGAATATGCCACATCTCATAGTACTTCACAGCGGGAGCAATGAGTTCTACATTAACGCAGAACACATCTCCGCCATATTTCCAACCATAGTGAAAAGAGACCAGAGGGAACTCCATGGCTCGAAACTGATCCTGGCGACACACGCCTCAAGATTCATCGTCGAGGAATCGCCGGCCAAAATCCTGGAAATGCTGGGCCAGTTTAACGATGGCCACCAATCGACCACCAACAACTGCAGCTGAGCCACGGAACTTCCTCACGTACCGCCTGAGGAATATGAGAAACCTTTTATATAAGGTATTAAGGTAATAACTATAAATAACAGCATCTGCGACAGGCAAAAAACAGCAATGACCCATAAACGCCAAAACATTCCAAAATGGCCTCCAAAACCACAAAAAACGGGTGAAAAAAGGCCCCGAAAATCCCCTATCCTAAATTCCACATAATAATGATTATGATAAACAGGGTTATTGATTAATGAAAATTTTAAGTATTCTAACCCCCTATCAATCAAGTATTTAGTCTAATTTTGTGTTAAAAATTTTACTCAAAAAACAGCAAAAATTGAAAAATAATGCGAACTTAGTTGCAAAAAAACATCTTTCAAATTATGTAAAGTCCTATAAATCAGAACATAAGCGTTCTTCATCAATAGGATTTAACTTCGGATTATTCCGTTAAAACAAGATTTTTACGATAATTCACAACAAAAAAGCAAAACATAGAACCAAATGAAATATATCGATAACAGCAAATCCAATTTTTCCATGATTCAGTTTGGCTATGCACCTGACTTGTTTGAAATATTCAAGAGCCAGCTCTCTGTTCCGATGTTCATAACATCCACGATTGAAACAAAGGATGATGGCCAGGAAGATATTCCTCTCATCATCGTCAGGAATGACAAAGACAAGTTCTTTCTTGTCGAATACAAAAGGCAAAATCAGAGTGCGGTGTTAGCGGAACACATCTTTAGCATGATTCACCATATCAACTACAGAGACTTGTCCTACAATGTCTGCCCAGTATGGTATACCGAAGAAACAGACTTAAATGAAATTCCTAACCATTTCGTCGATGAAGTCATGAACAAGATGCCTGTAATATGGTTGAAGGACTATCCTGGGAAGGAGAAAGAAGATTTCTTCGCCCAATCAGTTGCTTTCTTCTATGTCAAAAACGTGTTCAAAAAAGACAAACAGCCCGACGCTTTTATAATACACTTGATTTCAACGTCCGACGTGCCACTCATCATATCGAAACTACCCAGAGATATTCGTGCGGACGGACCTCTCAAAATTTATCCCTGCGATACAAACTCGTTTCAGGGTCATAAATAATGTCTTTCTCTCCCCTATTGCAATCATCTCTCAAATTCACAAATATGACCACAAAAGAATCATCCAAAGAACTGAAAGCACTCAGCGAGATACTCGCAGACGCCAGAACAAGACTGGCAAGGCTCATTCCTGAGCTGGTGGAGCATGACATTGTGGATTACCACTTGTCGAATGTCTCGCTGGCCCTATCGAACTTGTCAAGGTTCTCCAAGAACCTGGCGGAAATCTCAAAACTGATAGAGGAAACATAAAACGATCATCTGGTTTTCAATTTTAGAATAGAGTCCGCGGGAGGGCGCAATAGATTTGATTTTGTTTCATAAGATAAAGGTCGTATTTAGGTTAATAGGCGCCCTCCCTTTTATGATGAACCACAGATGTCAAGACGTAAAAACAGCATATAGATAATATTCAAGAATGAAGACGAAGAACAAACCCGTAGATGTCTGGGGAATGGAGGGCAACGTCCAAATCCCCGTCAGGATATACGCCAGCGATGATGACCTGTCATCGGACGGCAAGCTGATCCTGTGCTCAAGGAAACAGAAGATGAGGGATGACGTGGAATACGTCAGCAAGAACTGGCTGATGCAGACATTGAAGGAGTGCCTGGCTGACAGCCCGGACATTTTTGGACGGATATCCGCAAGACTCGAGACCAACACAATATGAAACCCATGCGGTGTGTCGTGGGGAGAATACCTGACGCCCCCCCACATATCGCCGTAACAACCAAACCGATTCACAACCATGGCCAACATCCTTTTAGGTGACGAAGAAAAGACGACGCTCGTTCTTGTCAACGCGTGCGTGGCCTTCGCCTTGCTGGCAGCATACAGCCCCGAGACAAGCAGGCCGTACCTGCTGGCTGCCGCCACCGCCCTTGGACTGTTCTCCCTCTACCCTCTCTACTTCATACTGCAGCGGCCGAGACGCTTCATGGTGGCCAGGGAGACGGAGGGTGACAAGAGCGTGTTCGTCCTCAGATACAAAGGATACCTATGGTGGTACGATGCCAAGGACCGCAAAGGCAATGCCATCGTCTTCAACACCCTGGAGGATGCGCAGACATACATCAAGGAAAACGTGGTCACTGCGCTGATCAGCGACAGAATGAGGCGCAAGTCCCTGAAAAGGGAGATCGAGGTCATCATGGACTCCAAAAAGATGAACCAGGACACGGAAGTTCCCCCTACCGAGAGCAACCAAGGCGGCCAGCAGCAGAGACAGGAGGCTTCCCCTACCCCACAGTCTGATGCCGCTCAGCAAAAAGAGGAAGAGAGAGAGGAAATCATCCCCGACAACCAGGCGGCAATAGCGAATCTTTTCGCCATGGGAAAGGCGAAACAAGGTGGAAACGAGGAAGAGGAGGATGAGAAGGAGGAAACCCAAAAGCAAAAGTCGGAAGCAAAGGAAAACAAGGGATTCTCCCTGTTGAAACAGCAAACCGTCGAGTCTTCTGAAAAGGACGCTCCTCCCGAGGCAGAGAACGAGACCCAGGACGAAAATTGGAATGAGGAGGATGAACTGGATGATACGGAAGACCTCTTCGCCAGTGATTACCCGGCCCCGGTGGATGACACGGAGGATGCTCCTGAGGACGTTCAGGACGATGGCTACGACGGCCCTGCTGACCCCATCGATGCCGAGAGCTTCAATGAGCAGCTGTTCGATGTGATAGACAACTTCAACAAGTCGGCCAACCACAAGAAGCCATCCTCAAAGCCTGAACATCCTGCTCCCGCACCCGAGGTG
>Ga0256407_10001515_pt1 | contig 48454 bp, 40 predicted proteins | sample RumenRJG_04DNA_FD_193489 | JGI IMG/M metagenome (GOLD analysis project Ga0256407, IMG submission 193489) | Bovine rumen microbial communities from Lethbridge, Alberta, Canada - RJG_04 | ecosystem: Host-associated > Mammals > Digestive system > Stomach > Rumen | place: Canada: Alberta...
TCACCTTATAAGACGCACTTGATGCAGCAGCACTTCCACCGGAAGAAGATGTATTACATCCTCCCAGGATCAGCGCTATTGATAGAATAATGGCAATGCTTTTAATGTATCCCTTCATAACTCCTCCTGTTATTCAAAATCCTTGCTACGACGATTATTTCCCCTTAATTTATTTAAAAAAACCAAATCAATTTTGTCCTTGGATAGTCCTAAATCGTCAGCTGCTTCTTCTGCTTTGCCTAAGCGGTCAAACGCTCCCCTTACGTCCCCGGTAATATCATCAATTACTTCCCACCTTTTTCTGAAAGTTTCCGGACTTCTGTCTATTTTTGTTGCATCAAAAATATACCCGCCGCTGACGCTTTCAAGGTCTTCATCCTTAATCTTCTTCTCATTCATATCATCTTTCATATTGCTTCTTTCCTCCCCTGATAATGCTAAAACCTGACAAAGGGACTGTCCCCCTGTCATATAAAACCTGACAAAGGGACTGTCCCCCTGTCATACTATTATATTATACGAAACAAAATGAGATTATCGACACATTTTTCACATTTTCCCAAAAAATTCTTTGTCGCAATTTAGACGTCAGGCTCGTATAATAGAGTGTAGAAAACAAAAAACTTAATAAACCAACTACTTAAGGAGGAACGGACATGGATAAGATGAACTCAAACGATGATAACCTTAAGAAATTAAACGATGCTAACCTCGATAATGTAAGCGGAGGAACCGGCACGGAAATCTACCAGCTGGCACAGGCACTGGGCATACCCTTTACAGACCTCAAATCTGTTGATCTTGATCAGATTACCAGCAAACTTGCACAATATGGTGTCTCAGTGGATTCTCTGTCCGATCTTCCCTATAGTCAAAACAGGTACGTGGATTCTGAAACCTTAGATTCCATAAGTCATTCGGAAGTACTTAGAAGGATTGTAGAAGGCAAATAATGAAACGAGGCACAAGACATATGACGGAGTCAGTGGCTCAAAATAAAAAAGACCATAGTAGGAGTATCCTCCGACTATGGTCTTATTAAATCTCTTAAACTAAAATTTATGCTAATTTCTTCTTAGCTACCTCTGCAAGCTCTGCAAATCCCTTTGCATCATTTACAGCCATCTCAGCTAACATCTTTCTGTTGATCTCAACATCTGCCAGCTTCAGGCCATGCATTAACTTGCTGTAAGATAATCCGTTCATTCTTGCTGCTGCATTGATACGAGCGATCCACAGCTGTCTGAACTGTCTCTTCTTCTCTTTACGTCCTGCATAAGCGCTTGCTAAAGCTCTCATAACGGACTGCTTAGCGATACGATACTGCTTTGATCTGGCTCCTCTATAACCCTTAGCCAGCTTTAATACTCTATTATGTCTCTTTCTGGCGCCTAAACCACCTTTTACTCTTGCCATAACTTAATCCTCCTATAAATCACAAATTCCAACATGCCCCGTTATTAAAGGTAAGGCATAATCTTCTTCATATTCTTAACATTGGTTGCATCTGTAATAGTTGCTTTTCTAAGATTTCTCTTTCTCTTAGCGGATTTCTTAGTTAAGATATGGCTCTTATAAGCTTTGTTTCTCTTTAACAGACCTGTTCCTGTCTGCTGAAATCTCTTTGCAGCTGCTCTTTTTGTTTTTACCTTTGGCATAATGTATATCCTCCTATCTTTGCTTTGGATTTCTTACCTTTTTTACTTCTTTGCCAGAAACATCTGCATGCTTCTGCCTTCAAGCTTAGGTGCTTTCTCAATTACTGCAATGTCTTCCAACTTCTCGGCGAAATCATCAAGCACATGCTTGCTGTGCTGCATATGGGCCATCTCACGTCCCCTGAAACGCAGGGTAACTTTAACCTTATCGCCCTTCTCAATGAACTTCCTGGCAGCATTAACTTTTGTATTAAGGTCATTCTCCTCGATATTCGGGGATAAGCGCACTTCCTTAATATCAATGGTCTTCTGTTTCTTCTTCGCTTCCTTCTCCTTACGGGCCAGTTCGTAACGATACTTACCGTAATCGATGATCTTACATACCGGCGGCTTAGCAGTAGGCGCAATCTTAACAAGATCAAGCTCAGCCTCTTCCGCAAGCTTCAGGGCTTCCTTGGCTGACATGATGCCTAACTGTTCTCCGTCCTCACTGATAACACGAACTTCCTTGTCCCTAATCTGTTCATTGATAAATAATTCGCTAATTGTTGTACACCTCCATAATGTTTTAGAAATTAAAAAAGCGGACAGCACAGCCATCCACATAAAAATTCCCTAAGGAAAAGATTCTTTTAACCGACGCCACCCGATTATGACGCGGTGAGAGTGGATAACTCTGCTTCATACGTTTGATATAATAACACCCTCTCCCATTCTTGTCAACAAATAATTTCCATAGAGACAGAAATATGCTATATTAAGGAGACAGGGGAGGGCAAAAAATGACTTCAAATTATGAGATTACTAAAAAAAGGGTGGAGGCTGAGTTTGCCGGATACGATCACGAAAAGATCGCCGAGAAACTTGACCTGAAGATAGATAATGACTACGTCTATATCATTTTCCTGGGAAGCGAGTACCGGGTTAACCGGATAAGCGGCCTTACAGAAAAAATAACCTCTCCGAACACTTTCGAAGAGGCTGATTTTAACACCGTTCTTACTATATATGATATTCTTTGCGACTCCAAAGAGGGAGCTTCTCCTTCCGGGGAGTACACCTTTATTAATAACCTGTCAAAGGTCCAGAATGCTGCCTCCTACGCCGGAGAAGGCTTCTTTAAGCAGCATGAGGACTATTTCGCCCACCACATGGACCAACTTGAAAAAAACTGCCTGCGTCTGGGTGGCATCCCTTTTGGCAAAGGGGACATAAGCTTTAAGATCCCGGTATTTAAGGACCTTTGCATAGTCGTGGCCTTCTGGGAGGCTGACGAGGACTTCCCGCCCCAGCTCCAGATCAAGCCCGATACCAATACCTTAGACTATATGCGCTACGAGACCATATGGTATATGGCCGGCTGCCTGGTGACCGAACTCCGAAAATGAGCCACTGACTCCGTCCCCAAGAGTTCATTTTTTGACCCCTTTGGTATCTCTCGTCGCGATCCTGAGCCGGTCTAAGGCGATATTCGCCCCCTTATGCTCGTAGGATACGCTCTCTCCCGGAGCCATAAAGACCGCGCTCTCTATCTTATCATCAGCGGCCAGCTTCATTCCCCTAACTCCTATAGCCGCCTTCTTCTTAACGGGGATGTCGGCGATATTGATCCGCAGGAAGAATCCCTTCTTGGAAATGAAGCATACCGTGTCTTCCGCAGTTATGAGATGAACTGCCACCAGGGCGTCACCATCTGATAGCTTGGTAGCTGCAACGGCACGTTTCGCCACGTCGAATTCTTCTCCTCCCACACTCTTTATCATACCCGTCTCAGTAACAAAGACCACGGGGCTTACCTTAAGATCATCCACGGAGTATACTCCCAGGATAGCTTCCTGAGTGGAATCATAGCCGCTGATATTATCAACGGGGGAACCCTTGTCCTTCATCTTTCCCATGGGCACGTCAAGAATCTTAATGGTGTATAAGTTGCCCTTATCCGTAAATACCCCGATCTTGCCGGTATTCATGCAGTTAATGACGTACTTGTTCTCTTCGTAAACAGTCTCGGAATTCCTCTCAAAAGTGGCCGTATCCAGGCATTTGGTGTATCCGAAACGATCCATCACAAATACAACCGGCTCTTCTACCACCGGCTCCTCCTCCACCACGGCCTCTGCCACATTATCGATGGCAGTCCTTCTGGGACGGGAGAATTCCTTTTCTATAGCCTTAAGCTCATTTACGATAACCCGGTCTAAGGCCTTTGGATTATTTAAAATGTCGGAATATAGCTCAATATTCTTCTTGGTGCTCTCATATTCCTTAGCCAGAGCCTCGATCTCCAGCCCGATGAGCTTGTACATCTTCATCTCCAGGATGGCAGTTGCCTGTCTCTCCGAAAACCTTAAGAATCCGGCCATAACCTTAGACTGGTCGGATTTGAAGTTAATCCCTTCCGTATCTCCCTCTATCAGGCATCTCTTGGCATCATTAATACTCTTGCTGCCCCGCAGGATCTCAATTATCAGGTCGATAACGTCTACCGCCTTAATAAGGCCTTCCTGAATCTCCTTCTTTTCCAGTTCTTTATTAAGGAGAGTTGTATACTTTCTGGTATTAACCTCCTGCTGGAACTCCACGGACTTGGCGATAATATCCTTAAGCCCCAGAGTCTCCGGCCGGTTCTCCACAACCGCCAGCATATTTACCCCGAAGGTATCTTCAAGCCTGGTCTTCTTGTAGAGGATATTGCAGATCTTCTCCACATCCGCCCCCTTCTTCAGATCGAAGACGATGCGGATGCCCTCCTTGGAGGACTGGTTGGAAATGTCGGTTATATCATTTATCTTTCTGGACTCCACCAGATTATATACGTCATTGAGGAATTTGCCGATTCCCGCTCCCACCATGGTAAAGGGAATCTCCGTAACCACCAGGCGCTCCTTGCCCCCTTTGACCTTCTCCACTTCTACCTTGCCCCGAAGCTTGATCTTGCCCTGGCCGATGGAATAAACCTCCGAGAGCTCATCCTTGTTAACCACGATACCTCCCGTGGGGAAATCAGGGCCTTCGACAAACTTCATCAGTTCTTCCGTGGAAATGTCGGGATTCTTAATGTATTCCATGGTAGCCCTTACCACTTCCCCTAAGTTATGAGGAGGAATGGATGTAGCCATACCTACGGCAATGCCCTCGGCACCGTTAACCAAAAGGTTCGATATCTTAACCGGCAGAACCTCCGGCTCTTTCTCGGTCTCATCAAAATTAGGCACGAAATCAACCACGTTCTTATCAAGGTCTGCTAAGAAGGCGGTCTGGGTAATCTTCTGGAGTCTGGCCTCCGTGTAACGCATAGCCGCCGCCCCGTCCCCTTCTATGGAGCCGAAATTGCCGTGGCCGTCCACCAGGGCCATCCCCTTCTTGAAATCCTGAGCCATTACAACTAAGGCCTCGTAAATGGAGGAATCGCCGTGGGGATGGTATTTACCCATGGTATCACCCACTATACGGGCACATTTTCGATATGGCCTGTCATATCTTATGCCCAGCTCATGCATGTCATAAAGGGTCCGCCTCTGAACGGGCTTCAACCCGTCCCGCACATCGGGGATAGCCCTGGAAATGATGACGCTCATGGCATAATCGATATATGATTTCTGCATTAAATCAGCATATTCTGTTCTTATAATCTGATGATCCATAAAAAGCTCCTATACGTCCAACTCTGCTTCTCTTGCGTGCTTGTAAATGAACTCCTTCCGGGGAGGAACCTCCGACCCCATAAGCAGTTCCGTGGTCTCCGACGCCAGAAGGGCGTCCTCTATCTCCACCTTCTTTAAGATACGGGTCTCGGGATTAAGGGTGGTCTCCCAGAGCTGCTGGGCGTCCATCTCACCAAGTCCCTTGTAGCGCTGAAGGGTAAAGGGCCCCGTATGCCTCTTCCTGTACTTCTCCAGGGCGTGGTCGTCGTAGAGGTACTCTTCCTTCCCCTTGGAGGGAATGGCCTTATACAGGGGCGGCATGGCGATATACACATGCCCCTCGTAGATAAGTTCCGGCATAAAGCGGTAAAAGAGGGTAAGGAGCAGGGTACAGATATGAGCTCCGTCCACGTCCGCATCCGCCATAATAATTATCTTGTCGTATCTTAACTTGCTTATATCAAAATCATTGCCGTATCCTTCGGAAAAACCGCATCCGAAGGCATTAATCATGGTCTTTATCTCGGCATTACCCAGGATCTTGTCAATGGTGGCCTTCTCCACGTTAAGGATCTTACCCCTGAGAGGAAGTATAGCCTGATACATCCTGTTTCTGGCTGTCTTAGCCGAGCCTCCCGCAGAATCTCCCTCTACAATGAAAATCTCGCACTGTGATGCATCCCTGCTCTCGCAGTTGGCCAGTTTGCCGTTGGTATCGAAGGAATATTTCTGCTTGGTAAGAAGGTTGGTCTTGGCCTTCTCCTCAGCCTTGCGGATCTTGGCTGATTTCTCGGCGCAGCTTATAACCTCTTTTAAAGTCTCCAGATTACGATCGAAATATCTTATGATCTCGTCATTTACTATCTTGGAAGTAGCCTTGGCGGCATCCTGGTTATCCAGCTTGGTCTTGGTCTGGCCCTCAAATCTGGGAGAAGGATGCTTGATGGAAATGATGGCCGTCATTCCGTTACGCACATCCGCACCGGTGAAGTTGGCGTCCTTGTCCTTCAAGGTCCCCAGCTCTCTGGCGTATTGGTTGATAACCGCCGTAAATGCGGTCTTAAAGCCCGTAATGTGGGTTCCTCCTTCTGCATTGTAAATGTTGTTGCAGAAGCCCAGGATGTTCTCATGGAACTCATTTATGTACTGGAATACGGCTTCCACCTGTATCCCTTCAAATTCTCCCTCGATATAAACCGGGTCGTGGATGGTCTCGTTGTTTTTATTAAGGTCCTTGATAAAACCTACGATTCCCTCCGGCTCGTTAAAATCGATAACTTCCGGCTCTTCAAGTCTCAGGTCTTTGAAATGAACGGTAAGCTTAGGGTTGAGATAAGCCGTCTCGTGAAGACGTCTCTTAATGTCTTCCGACCTGAAAATGATACGGTCAAATATGGTATCATCCGGCAGGAAGTTAACCTTGGTTCCCGTCTTTTTGGTCTTGCCTATAACGGGAAGGAGGCCCTTGTTTAACTCTATGGTGGGTATTCCCTTCTCGTACCTGTCATGGTGGATCTCCCCGTCTCTGGATACCCAGACGTCCATATAGGCGGACAAGGCATTTACAACGGATGAACCTACACCGTGAAGACCGCCGCTGGTCTTGTAGACAGAATCATCAAACTTACCTCCCGCATGTAAGGTGGTAAATACCAGACGGGTGGCGGATACTCCCTTGGCATGAAGCTCCACCGGAATTCCTCTTCCGTCATCTTCTATGGTAGCCGAACCGTCCTTCTCCAGCGTAACCCATATATTATTGCAAAATCCCGAGATATGCTCATCCACGGAATTATCAACTATCTCGTAAATAAGGTGATTCAGTCCTTTGGTGGTCACCGACCCGATATACATCCCGGGCCTCTTCCTGACCGCCTCCAGACCTTCCAGCACCGTAATATTTTCCGCACCGTAACTAACACTCGCCATTACAATAAAACCCCTAACAATAATCCTCAATATTAATCTGTATACTCCGTCTCCCATTAAATTCATTAACAGTCGGATAATACACAATATTTATTTTAACCTTCTTTGACCTGCTTGCAAATAATTTTTTTGCTTCTTCCTCCCCATACTTCTCCCGGATCAAATCCTCAAACTCCCCTGTTTCCCCGAATTTGATGCCATCCATAATCCCGGATCTCTCATCCATTATCTTAAGACGGAGGACATTTTTGTTAGCCCCCACCAAGCGGGCTTCTAAGACTTCAACTTCCTTTTCCGCAAAGACAGGCTTCTTATTCCCGTTGCCGAAGGGCTCCAAAAGCTCAAACTGTTTTATAAGCTTCTCGTTTACGTAATAAATGGGCATGGGAACGTCTATGGTTATGCGCTCCGTCAGGTCATCCTCCGTCAAGGCGGCATTCTCATTAAGGCGCCGCCTAAGCTCCTCTATATTCTCTTTCTTTATGGATAAGCCTGCCGCCATGGCATGGCCCCCGAATTTCACAAAGAGGTCCTTAACCCGGCTTAATTCCTCAAACATATTGTAGGCTTCTATGGACCGGCCGGAGCCCTTTATGACTCCTTCTCCATCCGTTAAAACCAAAACCGGCTTATAATACTTCTCCTTTATCCTGCCTGCCACGATGCCGATAATGCTTTCATGGGAATCCGGAAGGTAGACAACCAGTACCTTCTGGGAAGAAAGATTCTCTTCTTCAATGATCCTTACGGCTTCATCCACCCCGTCTTCCGTCATCTTGCGCCTTATGCCGTTGAGCCTGAGAAGCTCACCTGCCAGAGCCGTGGCGGTAAACTCGTCCTCAGCCATAAGCAGGGCTACCACAGTCTTGGCCGTATCCAGCCGTCCTCCGGCATTCATGCAGGGTCCTATCACAAAGCCCAGACGATAAACGTCAATGGATCTTTTGCTCAGTTCATTTACCTTTATAAGGGCATTGAGGCCCATGTTGGTACAGTTATGGAACTTCTTTAAGCCCAGCTTAACGATGGAGCGATTCTCCCCCTTAAGCTCCATAATGTCTCCTACCGTGGCCAGAGCCGCGATATCCATATATTCCATCAGTTCTCCCGTGTCCCTGCCGGATACCTGGAATAGTCGCCATATGAGCTTAAAAGCCACAAGGGCACCGCATAAACCCTTAAAGGGATACCTGTCATTCTTCTGGCGGGGATTAATAACCACGTCGGCGGGAGGAAGAATCTCCGTCCGGGATCCGTCACTTGCAAGAGTATAGGGAACCTCGTGGTGATCCGTAACCACCACCTTCATGCCCAGTTCCTTTGCATGGGATATTTCAGAGACTGCGGCGATACCGTTGTCACAGGTAATGATGGTATCGATGCCATCAGCAGCCGCCGCATCTATAAGACGCATATTGATACCGTATCCGTCGCCTATACGGTCGGGAATATCGTAGGATACCTCTGCACCAAGGGTTTTCAGCCCCTGAAGCAAAATAAAAGTGGCACATATTCCGTCAATGTCATAATCCCCGATAACACGCAGCTTCTTCCCGGCTTCGATATCCGTTAAGATAAGCTCCGCACCCTTATCTGTTCCCAGCATAAGGGCGGGATCATGAAGTCCGTCTTCGCCGGAACTTAGGTAAGCTGATATCTCCTCGTCAGTTACAAGGTCACGGTTTCTGATGATCCTGGCAACCACGGGGTCTATACCGAACTTCTCTGCTATTCCGGCAAAATCGGCCTTTTTTTGCGAAACGTACCACTTCTTCATGTGAAATCACTGTGAATTAATTATTACTATTTTTTACCGATTCTTTTGAACACAAACCACAGCGCACCCGTTATGCATACTGATGAGTATGCACCGCAGATGATACCTACCATAAGAGGAAGGGCGAACTCCCTGATGGATGTAACACCCAGTACAAAGAGTACCGCAACCATGATAAATGTGGTAAGTGAAGTATATATGCTTCGTGAAAGAGTCTGGGTAATGGATTCATTAACCAGCTCCTGAAGCTCCAGCCTGCTGCCCTCTCTTAGCTTCTCACGGATACGGTCAAAGATAACGATGGTAGCGTTAATGGAGTAACCCACTATGGTAAGCATACAGGCGATAAATGTACCGCCTACGCTGGTTCTTGATATAGCATAGAAAGCAAGTACCACCAGAACGTCATGCACCAGGGCAAGTACTGCGGATGCAGCAAATCTGAAATCCCTGAATCTGATGAAGATGTAGATCAACATACAGATGGTCGCTACGATAACGGCTACCACAGCGTCCGTCTTCATCTCGGAGCTGATGGTGGAGCTGATGCTCTCAGTGGTTATAAGGGAATCATCCACAGAGAAATCCTTAACCAGCATCTGCTTTAAGTTCTCACGCTCTTCCTGGTTAAGCTCTCTGGTCTTGATGATGATCTCCTTAGATCCTGCAACCTTCTGGGTCTCAACACTGCCGCCTCCTGTAATAGCTTCGATCTTAGGCACTACCTTTGAATCGATATCGGCTATGGAGTAATCCTCGTTAAAGGTAACATTTGTAGATGTACCGCCCTTAAACTCAAGGCTGTAGTTAAGGGCATCCTTGCCGCCTCCTGCGTTGATTCCCATGAAAATGAATCCTGCGCAGACACATGCTATGGAGATACCAAAGAATACCTTTCTCTTTGAAAGGAAATCAATGGTCTTTCTTTCTTTATTAACCCCGTAAAGGGGAACAGAGTTAAGTCCCAGGGCGTAAAGGCTCTTAAGCACAACTCTGGTAACTACAAGGGCTGTAAACATGGAGATAAGGATACCGATAGCCAGGGTCTGGGCAAATCCTTTAATGGTTCCCGTTCCTCTGAGTCCCAAAACTAACGCTGCTATAAGGGTAGTTACGTTACCGTCCACAATGGCAGATAATGCCTTCTTAAATCCGGTGTCGATGGCCGAATCCACCGTCCTTCCCGCTGTAAGCTCTTCCTTGATTCTGGCGAAGATAATAACGTTGGCATCCACTGCCATACCAATAGACAGGATGATACCGGCGATACCCGGCAGGGTCAGTGTAACCTCGTAGAGATTCAATATAACAAGCTCTAATGCAACATAGAATATAAGAGCAATTCCCGAAGCAACTCCCGGCACACGATAAATAATGATCATAAGCAGGATCACAAGAATAAGACCGATTAAGGCGGCCCTAAGGCTGGTTGCTATGGCTTCGGTTCCAAGTTTAGCTCCTACAACATTTGAACGAAGTTCTGTAAGTTTTAACTTCAAAGCACCGGTACGAATGGATGTAGCCAAAGCCTCTGCCCTCTCATAGGACTCCATTCCGGTAATGATCGCCTCTCCGTCGGAGATAGTTGTATTAACCTTTGGAGAACAGATTACTTCGTCATCATATACGATGGAAATGATCTTGCCTACATTGGCTGCTGTGGCAGCTGCGAATTTAACGGCGCCGTCCTGGGTCAGCTTCAGGGCAACAACATATTCCTTATTCTTTAACTCATCCTGCTGAGCCTTAGCGGTTGCTTCCTGGATATCGGACCCGGTAAGAACAACCTCTCCGGTCTCTGTCCGAAACTCAAGGGATCCCGGTTTACCAAGCTCGGTGAGCACCGCATTGGCATCCTTTACTCCGGGGATCTCAACCGTAATACGGTTTGTACCCTCTTTATAAGCAACAGCCTCTGTAGAGTACACATTAACACGCTTCTGGAGCTTATAAACCGTATCATCAAGTTCTGCTTCCGTCGGTGCGGTATCTCCCTCCACCTGATAAGTGATACTTACACCACCTGCCAGATCAAGCCCGAGTTTGATCTTCTCGGCGGAACCTACCTTGCCCTCTCCGTAGCCTACGGCAGCTCCGAATATAAGCACCGCCATACAGGCCAGGGTAATGATAAGGGCTATGGCTCCCTTTCCCGTGCTCCACTTTTTACTCTTCATCTCTAAATCCTCCTGTCTGTGCAGCTTTTAACATCAAAGCGCACTCCACTCTCTTCTTCTGGAGTTCGCATCCTATCTCATATGCTCCGTTAATGCTTCCGGTAAAGTTGTAAGCATTGGCTCCGCAGCCTCCGCTGCAATAATACCTTGCAAAACAGTCCCTGCAGCTGGCCTTGGCATATACGTTGCAGAGCTTAAACTCGTCCCGCACCGGAATGTTGGTAACCCCTGTATCCACATTACCTAAAAGGAAATCTTCGTTTCCCACGAACTGGTGACAGGGATATAGGTCTCCCCAGGGGGTAACGGCCAGGTATTCCGTTCCGGATCCGCAGCCTGAAAGCCTCTTATAGACGCAGGGTCCCCCTTCCAAGTCTATCATGAAATGAAAGAAGTTAAATCCCTTACCGGCCTTCTTTCTCTCAAGCATCTCTTTTGCCAGTTTATCGTACTCATCCTTCAGTACCGGCACATCCGACTCTTTAATGGCATAATCTTCGGTAGAAGGGGCCACCACCGGCTCTACGGAGATCTGCTTAAAGCCCAGATCCGCCAGGTGAAGAACGTCCTTGGAAAAGTCGGTATTAAAATGAGTGTAGGTTCCTCTGACGTAGTAGTTGGTCTGGTTACGACTCTCTGCCACCTTAAGGAACTTAGGAACTATAAGGTCGTAACTTCCCTTGCCGTTCCTAAAGGGCCTCATCTTATCATGGACTTCTTTTCTTCCGTCTATGGAAAGGACGATGTTGGACATCTCCTTATTTGCAAAGTCCAAGATCTCATCATTTAAGAGTACTCCGTTAGTAGTCAGGGTAAAACGAAACTTTTTATTTGCTTCCTTCTCCCTGGACCTGCCGTATTCCACCAGCTGCTTAACCACGTCCCAGTTCATCAGGGGCTCGCCCCCGAAGAAATCCACTTCCAGATTAACCCGGCTGCCGGAATTCTCTATAAGAAAATCCAGGGCCTTCCTGCCGGTCTCAAAGGACATCAATGCCCTTCTGCCGTGGTACTCGCCTTCCTCCGCGAAACAATAGCGGCAGGCTAAGTTGCAGTCATGGGCTATATGAAGGCACAGGGCCTTAACAACCACCGGACGGCTCTTAAAATCTTTGATGGCATCCTGATAGATATCCCTGGTAAAAAGCATCTCATTATCGGCCAGCTCTTTTACCTCACCGTACGCTTCGGCTATATCCGCCTTATCATACCGGCCCTGAAGCTTATCCGTGATGCCTGTCAGATCATCATCCTCATAGAGGGATATAATGTCATATACTAAGTCATCAACTACGTGCACCGCACCGCTGTTAACGTCCAGCACTATATTGTAACCATTGTTTTTAAACTTATGGATCAAAAACCCTAGCTCCTTATCCTTTTGCATCAACGCAAAACAATCGAGCAGGGAATAATCGCCCTACTCGATTGATGCATACTTACATCTTTCCTTTAATATCCGAAAACAGTCTTATTTGTTCTCGCAGGACTGGTTTCCTACTGTGCAGGATGTCTTGCATGCTGACTGGCATGATGTCTGGCACTCGCCGCATCCGCCCTTCTTAACTGATTTCTTTAAATCTCTTGTATTCAAAGTCTTAATATGCTTCATAACAGATACCTCCTTTAATCACACTCTTCGAGATTATAGCATATTTGCCCCCATAAGAAAAGTATTTTTTATGAAGTAATTATCCGTACTTTGTCCTTCAGACAGGAAATCTTCACCTCCGGCAAAACGCCTCCTATCTCCCCGTCTAAGTGCACCGGCTGGGGACTGTCACATTTAATCTCCACCTGTGAAGCCTTAAAGGTATATATCCCCTTCTTTCCTATGTGCTTTCCCTTTAAAGCCCCCGGCAGGAGACTGGCTATGCGCAGGGGCGGCAGGCTGTCAGCCACTATAACATCCAGGAGGCCATCGTCGGATACTGCCTCGGGGCAGAACATAAAGCCTCCTCCTTCAAACCTCTGGTTATGGGCAGCCATAAAGACCACCTTGTCAAACTTATATTCCTTAGTGCCGTCAAGGATAAGGGTAGCTCCAAAGGGCTTCCTCACAAAGAGCTGCTGCAGGGCTATGCCGAAATACGTAAGCTTACCCATCCTCAGCTTATTTAACTTCTTCTTAAAGCCTGAATTAATAGCCACGTGGCAGACGGCTGCGTCATACCCCACCCCGGAGCTTACCGCAAATCTTCTATCCACGTCACCGCAGCGGGTCACTCCAATATCCATCTCCATAAAGGTCTTGGGAGCAAGGACATGTTCTAATGCTTCTAAGGGGTCGGAAGGTATCCTCAAGGATCTGGCCAGGTCATTACTGGATCCGGCCGGAATATACCCCAGAGTAAGGTTCTTGGTATTAACGATCCCGTTAACCACCTCATTCATGGAGCCGTCTCCCCCTATGACCACCAGGTTCCTGGGGATATCATCGTAGGTGAGCTTCCTCGCCAGCTCAGTGCCGTGTCTGGGGTGTTCCGTAAAATAAGCGGAATAATCCACTCCCCTGGCATCCAGTTGAGTCTCAACCATATGCCAGATCTTTTCACCTTTTCCTGTTCTGGCATTGGGATTAACGATAAAATGATACATTTCTTCACCTGACCATTTCTTTCCTACTATACCTAGAATTATATTATATCCCCTAAAGGCGGGCAATAAATTTTATCTACTTTTTTATACTTTAATAGGGTATACTTTTACTTATGAACAAGAAGTTGAAACTAGTCCTTCGGATCTCCGTTTTGTTTCTTTTTATCATAATCGGAGCCAAGGTTTTTATGGATTACAGAACAATTGAAATATACAAGGATATCAACCTGGAGATGTTTAAAGGCTCTAATGCACCCAAGCCTAAGGGTAATTATAAGATCTTAGACTGCAAGAACATTAACCAGAACGACGGATACCCTACGGGCTGCGAGAGTGTCAGCGCCGTTATCCTTCTTAAGTATTACGGGATAGATATCTCCGTATCGGATTTTATCTACAACTACCTGGACATCTCCCAGCTCTCCGAGGTAAAGGGCCGCATAGTGGGGCCCAGTCCCAAGGAGTACTACATCGGGGACCCCACCACTGTCTCGGGCTACGGCTGTTTCGCTCCGGTTATCGTTAATGCCTTTAAGAAGATGCTGCCTGACAACATGGCCTATTCCGATACCACGGGCCAGAGCCTGGAGCACCTGTGTAAGACCTATATAAACAATGATATCCCTGTTCTTGTGTGGGCTACCATCGACATGAAGCCTGTGGGAGAAGGCCGCAAATGGATCATTGAGTCCACCGGTGAAGAATTCACCTGGCCCTCGGGAGAGCACTGCATGGTGCTGGTAGGATATGATGATGAGCATTATTATTTTAACGACCCCTACAATAATAACGGCCTTGTAGCCCACAGCAAGGAAGTTGCCGCAGATTCCTACAAGGCCCTGAATTCACAGAGTATAGTTATTTACCCGACCGGATAGACACCCGCTCTATCCGGTTTTTGTCCATGCTTATTATACAGAAGCGGACACCGTCTTCATTTACGTATTCCTCCCCCTCTGAGGGCAGGTTCTCCAGACACTCCAAGAGATAGCCTGCGATATTATCGTAATCCTCCGATTCCAGGTTAATCCCCAGCTCATCATTTATGTCATCGATCCTTGCGGTACCCGTAACGATATACTCGTCGTCCGAGACCTTCTCTATGGGGTCGGGTTCGTCTTCGTCGTACTCATCGTGGATCTCACCCACTATCTCCTCCAAAAGGTCCTCTAAGGTAACCAGCCCCGCCGTAGCCCCGTAATCATCCAGGACGATGGCATAAGAGTCCGCCGAATCCCTCATTTCTATGAGAAGCTCCGCCGTGTTCTTATTCTCGTAGGTATACAACGGCTCCCGAAGGATATCCCTCACGGAAAATGAGTCTCTGTTCTCGTAAAGTATCAGATCCTTTATGTTGATAAACCCTATAACATGGTCCGAAGTTCCTTCATATACGGGATAACGGGTATATCTGTTCTCCTCGTAGACCTTAAGCACCTCCGCAAATGAGTCCTCCACATTTACAAAGGCCATGTCGATTCTGGGCACCATAATATCCCTGGCCTTGGAATCCCCGAAATCAAATACGTTGTCTATCATCTCGTATTCCGTATCCTCAATGATACCGTCGTCCTTGCCTACTTCCACTATGGTCCGAAGCTCCCGCTCCGTCATGATCTTGGTGGCCTTGGATCTGTCCACCCGAAGAAGGGTCAGAAGGCCTAAGGAAAGCTTATTTACAACGAAAATGATGGGGGTCAGGACAAACATGAGGAAATAGATGATCCCCGCATAGCGAAGGGCTATCTTCTCGGATTCCATGGTGGCTATGGTCTTGGGGCTTATTTCTCCGAAGATCAGCACAACAAGTGTCAGAATGCCCGTAGCAATGCTGACACTTAAATCACCCCAGATCCTTAAGGAAAATGCGGTAACCAATGCTGACGCGGAAAGATTGACTATGTTATTGCCGATCAGGATGGCCGAAAGCATCTTTCCGGAATCGTCGATGACTTTAAGAACCGTCACAGCGCGCTTATCACCCTCCTCCGCAATGTTTCGGATCTTTATCCGGTTCACTGTGGTGAGGGCAGTCTCCGCTGACGAAAAAAATGCAGATAATAAGATAAGCAGAATAATTATAATCAGTTGTATCCAACTGTCACTGTCCAATTAAAAGTTCACCTTCCCTAATCAAAACTAATTGAAGCCAAAAATCTTCTGGGTAATCCTGTATAACCCAACTGAAATCTTACGCCCGCCTCTTCCCGGCAGATTCATGGACTCTCCCATTATTCCGTGTCTGAGCTTACGATATAACCATCTGTCCTTTTCCTTTATATATTCCCAAAGCTCGGCCTTATCCATAAGGTGCTCCTTGGTGCCGGACTTGATGGCCATTATGGAGGATACCGTGGTGATGATCTCAAGGTAATTAAACATATAATTGCGAAGCTTCCTGTTGGGAAGAGTCCTTAAGTTATATGCATCTATCATTATCCTGTTAACGCGAAGCTGCTGGTCTAAGCGCTTTATCATGATCTCCTCGTTAACGGACTGGTCCTCCCTGCCTATATAATACAGGTAAAAGTTAGTATCCATGTAGTACATCTTCTTAACGTGAGGCAGGGGATAATATACGAAAATGCTGTCCACGTAGAAGGTATGCTTAGGAAGTTCAAGACCACAGTCTTTTAACATCTGGGTCCGATAGATTACGGAATGCATCAGGATATAGTGTGCTTTCCTTACATGCTTCACATCATTCCAGCCGAATATCCGGTCCGTAGGCAGCATATTACGGTACTGCATAACCTTCTTATGCTTAACCCCCACCTTATCATATACATAGTTACTGATAAACATATCTACGGACTCTCCCTTGTGGGTAAGTTCGTCCAGCTTCTTTAAAATGAGCTGGTAGGATGTGGGGTTTACCTTATCATCGGAATCCACTACCTTAAAGTATATACCGGTGGCATTACGAAGGCCTGCATTAACCGCTTCTCCGTGGCCGCCGTTCTCCTGGTGTACGGCTTTAACGATGGTGGGATATTTTGCTGCGTATTCGTCGGCGATACGGGGGGTATCGTCCTTGGAGCCGTCATTTACGATGATGATCTCCACGTCTTCTCCGCCGGGGAGAAGGCATTCTATACATTTGCGCATGTACTCTGCGGAGTTGTAGCAGGGTATGGCTATACTAAGTAATTTCAATTTCTTTTCTCCTTAATATTAATTATTAATAAGCCTGTCGGCGAGCTCGAGGCTGCGGAGGGCGATGGCGTCGATGTTGTAGTATTTGTACTCGGCCAGGCGGCCCAGCAGGTAGAGGTTCGTAAAGCCGTCGGCCAAGGCCTTATACTTAGCGTAGACGGCGTCATTCTCCGGATTATTGATGGAGTAATAGGGAGTGTTAGATCCGTCGTACTCCTGGGGATACTCCTTGACTATGGTAGTCTCCGGGGTATTAACCTGCCCCGTTAAATACTTAAACTCCGTGATACGGGTATAGTCCTCGTCCACAGTGTAGTTTACTACGGAGCAGCCCTGGAAGGATTCCTTCTTGTAATGCTCAAATTTAAACTTTAAAGAACGATAGGGCAGATGTCCGAACCTGTAGTTAAAGAGTCCGTCTGCCAGACCGGTGTATATCACCTTACCGGAGAACTCGTCTCCGTCGTAGTAGATCTTATTATCCTTAAACTCCAATATATCAGAGGCAGGGGTGGATAACTGGACGTTAATATGCTCATGATCAAGGATCTTCTCAAACATGGCTGTATAGCCCTGGAGAGGCATTCCCTGATATTTATCCTTGAAATACCTGTTATCCCGGGAGATAACCACCGGAACACGGGCGGTAACTGCCGGGTCTATCTCCTCCGGCTTCTTGCCCCACTGCTTCATGGTATATTTAAGGAAAATGTTCTCGTATACGTACTCCGCCACTTCACGAACTTCCGGGTCCTGATTCTCCTTTAATGTAAGGATGGGAACCCGGGAATCCATCCCATACTCGGAAACCAGCTTGTTCTCCAACCTGGCTGCCTTCTCCTCATCATATACGGCATGAAGTGTGTTTAAGTTAAAGGGGACATTTATGATATTCCCGTGGACGTTGGCATGAACCTCATGTCCGAATTCATACCACTCGGTATACTGAGACAGGTACTCATATACCCTCTCGTATTCTGTATGGAATATATGGGGTCCGTAGACGTGAACCATTATTCCGTATTCATCATATTCATCGTAGCAGTTGCCGGCGATATGATCTCTCTCATCTATGACAAGTACACTCTCGCCGCCGCGTCTGGCTAACTCTCCGGCTATAACGCAGCCGGCCACACCGGCGCCTACAACTATCGTGTCGTAATTCATTGCTTTCCTTTCTCTTCCTTTGTTTTTAGCTTACTCCGCCTATTATACAATAAAAAGACCCTGATGGCAAATACCATCAGGGTCCCTGATATACTTCTTATTTGATAAGTCCGCCGATCTGTACAAAGAGTGGCGCGAATACCAGTGCAACGATAGTCATAAGCTTAATAAGGATGTTGATGGAAGGTCCTGATGTATCCTTGAAGGGGTCACCAACTGTATCGCCAACAACTGCAGCCTTATGAGCATCACTGCCCTTACCGCCGTGGGTTCCGCTCTCGATATACTTCTTAGCATTATCCCATGCACCACCTGCATTTGACATGAATATTGCCATAAGAACACCTGATACAAGAGCACCTGCAACAAGTCCGCCGAGAGCCTCTGTTCCGAGAACGATACCAACAAGGATGGGCGCAACTACAGCCATGATACCGGGAACCAGCATCTCCTTAAGAGAAGCTGTGGTAGAGATACCTACACATCTCTTGTAATCCGGCTTTGATGTTCCCTCTAAGATTCCCTTATCCTCTCTGAACTGGCGTCTTACTTCCTCGATCATCTGGTAAGCAGCCTTAGATACGGCTTCCATAGTGATAGCTGAGAAGATAAATGTAAGCATACCGCCGATAAACATACCAACGATAACCTTAGGCTCAAGAATTGATATACTTGAAAGACCAACTGCCTGAGCGTATGAAACGAAAAGTGAAAGTGCTGTAAGAGCTGCAGATCCGATAGCGAATCCTTTACCCATAGCAGCTGTTGTATTACCAACTGAATCAAGCTTATCAGTGATCTCACGAACTGACTCGTCAAGCTCTGCCATCTCAGCGATACCACCGGCATTATCAGCGATGGGGCCGTAGCAGTCTACTGCAACGGTAATACCTGTAGTTGAAAGCATACCTACGGCTGCAAGAGCGATACCGTAGAGTCCTGCCACATTAAATGCAACGATAACTGCAACGCAGATTAGAATAATGGGCCATCCTGTAGACTTCATACCTACTGCAAGTCCCTGGATGATAGTGGTGGCAGAACCTGTCTCTGACTGGTCTGCAATCTTCTTAACCGATGCATATGAATCTGATGTATAAACCTCTGTAATGATACCGATGGCTACACCAACTACAAGACCTGCTACTACTGCGATAGCAGCCTGGAAATCTCCGAAGCAGATGTTTGAAAGAACAAATGCAGCGATCACTACGAGAACGCTGGCGCAATATGTACCTGTGTTAAGTGCCTTCTGAGGATTACCGCCTTCTTTGCCACGTACAAAGAATGTACCGATAATAGCTGCAAGGGTTCCTAAAGCAGCCAGGCAGAGGGGGAAGCATACAGCAGCACCTGTAAACTTAGCATTAGCTGCGATACCTGTTCCTGCAACAGCCAGTGTAACAGCTGATACAAGAGAACCTACATATGACTCAAAGAGGTCAGCTCCCATACCTGCAACGTCACCTACGTTATCACCAACGTTATCTGCGATAACAGCCGGGTTACGGGGATCGTCTTCAGGGATACCTGCCTCTACCTTACCTACAAGGTCAGCTCCAACGTCAGCAGCCTTAGTATAGATACCGCCGCCTACACGGGCAAAAAGTGCAATGGTAGACGCACCAAGTGAAAATCCGAATAAAATGTCGGGGTTACCTGTAATAATGTAGATAACGCCTACACCTAAGATACCAAGACCTGCAACGCACATACCCATAACAGCTCCGCCCGAGAACGCGATGGATAATGCTTTATTCATGCCGCTTTCTTTAGCAGCATTAGCTGTTCTGACGTTAGCCCTGGTTGCAACTGTCATACCGATGTATCCGGCGACAGTCGAGAATAAACCACCGCAGATAAAGCAAACGGCTGTAATCCAGTTACCGAGTCCGAATCCAATTGCCAAAAATACAATAACTGCGAAGATAACCAACATCTTATACTCTGAAATAAGGAATGCCTTCGCACCTGTGCTGATAGCATCAGCAATCTCTTTCATTCTGTCTGTTCCGGGATCCATCTTATTAACTCTCGCAATAAGAACTGCCGCAAAAAGAAGTGCAACAACGCCCATTACCGGAACTAAGTAAATCATACTGTCCATTATAGAACTATCCTCCCTTTTTTATCTGATTTACAGTATTTCAATTCTAACACAACCAAGAATGAATGTCTATAAATAATTACATATTATTTTACTTCTACTGACCAGCCCTTGGGTCCTTCAAGCTTACCAAGCTGGATGCCTGTTACGGTATCATAGAGTTTCTGGCTGATGGGTCCGATGCCGCCGTCATGGATTCTGATAACTTCATTTTTCCATCTTAAGTGACCTACGGGAGAGATAACTGCTGCAGTTCCGCTGCCCCAGCACTCATCCAGTCTGCCCTCTCTTGCAGCTTTAAAGAGTTCTTCTGCGGAGATCCTTCTCTCTTCTACAGGGAGTCCCCAGGACTTGCACAACTCTATACAGGAATTACGTGTAACACCGGGAAGGATGCTTCCGTTTAACATAGGTGTAACTACCGTACCGTCTATTTTGAAGAAAATGTTCATGGCTCCCACTTCTTCTATATATTTACGTTCTACACCGTCCAGCCAGAGAACCTGTGAATATCCCTCATCATGAGCCTTAACCTGAGCAGCTAAGGATGCCACGTAATTACCTCCGGTCTTAGCCTCTCCGATACCGCCTCTTACGGCTCTTACATAATCATCCTCGATCCAGATCTTAACGGGGTTAAGTCCTTCGGGATAATATGCACCTACAGGTGAGCAGATGATAATAAAGAGGTATGTATCGGAAGGTCTTACCCCTAAGAATTCATCTGTTGCAATAACGAAGGGTCTGATGTAAAGGGATGTGCCCGGCTTAGTGGGAATCCATGCCTCATCTATCTTAACGAGCTTCTTGATAGCCTCAAGGAAGAGGTCCTCCGGGATCTCCGGGATGCAGAGTCTCCTGTTGGAATTATTGGCTCTCTCTATATTCTTGTCAGGTCTGAAAAGAAGAATACGTCCGTCATCTGCCTTGTAAGCCTTCAATCCCTCGAACATCTCCTGTCCGTAATGGAATACCATAGCCGAGGGCTCTAAGGATATCTTCTGGTACTCCACGATCCTGGGATCAAACCAGCCTTTTCCCTTCTCATAGTTCATAATGAACATATGGTCCGTGAAAATGGTTCCGAAAGTTAAGGGATTATCCGGTGTGGGTAAGGGCTTCGGATTCTTGGTTTTCTCTACTCTGATTTCTAACATTTAATTACGCCTCCAGTATGTTTTATCTTAATATCTGTCAGTTACGCTGACTGATTCAATAGCTACGTTGCCGCCTCTTACTATCTCAATGGTAGTAAATTTGGCTTTGAGAAGTTTCACCATCTCATTATTCTTTGACTCGGTCTGGACACACTCTATAGTGGCCGTCTTGGTTCCCATATCAACCACTCTCACCCCGAAAACCTGGGCTATCTGGAAAAGCTCCGTCATTTTCTCGGAGTTGATATTATTGATCTTGGCAAACATGATCTCCTTCATGTGAGCGGGAACATTTTCAAGGTCTATGACCTTAATGACTTCCACCATGCGGTTAAGCTGCTTCTTTATCTGCTCGTATGTTACGTCGTCGGCAGCCACGCCGATGGTCATACGGGATACACTCTCATCCTCGGTGGTACCTACGGTAAGGCTCTCAAGGTTGTACATTTTCGCCGAAAAAAGGCCGGAAATCTTGGAAAGAACGCCTACCTGGTTCTCAACATAAAGTGACATCCATCTCTTTTTCATCTCTGCCATGGCGCACCTCCTTAGTTTCCTTTAGGGCTAAATATCATAGAACTTATAGGATTGCCTCCCTTAACCATGGGAAGGACTATCTCGTCGGTGTCAATGATAAACTCAATGAGGGTGGGTCCCTTCTTGTTAGCCGCAGCCTCTTTCAGAGCAGGCTTGATCTCTTTGGGGTCTGTTACCCTAAGGCCCAGGGCGTCGTAGCTTTCCGCCAGCCGGACAAAATCCGGTGTATAGGGCGGACACTGGTCTCCCGGTCCCTTGCAGTGGTCAGGACACTTGCCTTTGTGATAGCGAAGACAGGTTCCCACATATCTCTTGCCGTAGAAGAGCTGCTGCATCTGCCGCACCATACCCAGATATGAGTTATTGAAAATGCAGAAAATGACGGGCAGGTTGTGGCATACAGCCGTGGCCATTTCCTGGATATTCATCTGGGCTCCTCCGTCTCCGGAAATACATATAACCTGTGCGTCGGGGTTGCCGAACTGGGCTCCGATAGCTGCCGGAAGTCCGAATCCCATAACGCCTAAACCTCCCGAAGTAAGGAGCTGGCGGTTCTGATTGATCTCCAGATACTGGGTGCACCACATCTGATGCTGTCCCACATCTGTAACTGCAATATATTCCGGAAACAGGTCATTAATGGTCTCTAATATAACCTGCGGGCATACTCCCTTGTCCTTCCTCATTTCCAAAGGACGTTCCTCTTTCCAGCCGTAAATGGTGTTCATCCATGCTCCGGTATCTAAAGGCACTGCCCACTCAAGGAGCTTCTCAATGGCTATGCCGGCATCCGCAACGATGGGAACATCAACGGAAACATTTCTGGAAATAGCCGATGTATCAATATCTATGTGAACGATCTTGGCATTCGGTGCGAATTCATTCAGATCTCCTGTTATACGGTCATTAAACCTGGTACCTATGGAGAAGAGCACGTCGCAGTTCATAATCGCCATATTGGAAGCGTATGAACCGTGCATTCCAACATTACCAACAAAATACGGGTGATTGGAGGGAATAGCTCCTCTTCCCATAATGGTGGAAATAACGGGCACCTTCATGGTCTCCACCAGCTTTAAAAATGCCTGGTTGGATCTTGAGATGTTAAGGCCGCCGCCCACTAGAAATAAGGGTTTTTCTGCACTCTTAAGGAGCTTAAAGCCTCTTTTTAACTGACCCACATGAACGTCTGTAACGGGCTTGTAACCTCTTATGCTTACTTTTTCCGGATAATCCTTGGAGCCCAAGGCCACCTGGATATCCTTGGGCAGGTCGATGACTACGGGTCCGGGCTTGCCGGTTCTTGCTATATAGAAAGCCTCTTTGATGATCCGCCCCAGGTCTTCTCTGTTGCGGACGGTAACACCGTATTTGCAGATGTTTCTGGTAATTCCTATGATGTCTACTTCCTGGAAGGCATCATTTCCCACAAGACCAGTGGGAACCTGGCCCGTGAAGCATACCAGGGGCACGGAGTCATAGTTGGCATTGGCCAGGCCGGTAACGATATTCGTGGCTCCCGGACCGCTGGTAACCAGGCAGACTCCTACCTTGCCCGTGGATCTGGCATATCCGTCTGCGGCATGAATAAGGCCCTGCTCATGGCGGGGGAGGATCAGTTCTATATCGTCCTGCTTTCCGATCTCGTCAAAAAGGTCGGCCACCACGGCTCCCGGATAAGCGAAGACCTTATCCACGCCCTCTTCTTTCAAAGCATTTACGAATAATTTCGCACCTGAAATCTGCTGCATAGCCTACCTCCTTAAATGTTTATAAATCTGATTATAGCACCCGCCCGGGCTTTTACAAGGGGGTTTAAGGATTTTTGTCTAATTTTCCTCAATCATCTTGATGTTTTTTAACATAAGTTGTGAATCTGTATTCCAGATTAAAATAAGTCATTTCGTCGCTTTCACTTACCTTCTCCCAGTCCGGGTCGGTATCCAGGTCGGGGAAGTAAGCGTCGGCGTTATACTCATAATCTATCCGGGTTACGTAAGCCGTGTCGCACCGATTCAAGAGCTGGGTGTAGATGCTCTCGCCTCCGACTACGAAAACCTTCTCAGGGTCGTAATCTTTTAACAGCTCGTCAAGTTCTTCCAGGCTGTGGGCTATGCGGGCATCCCGAAGCTTATAGGCCGGATCTTTGGTAAGGATGATGTTTGTCCGATCAGGCAGGGCCAGGCCGGAGGGGAAGGTCTCCACGGTCTTTCGGCCGGCTACTATTACATTTCCCACGGTCAGCTCCTTGAAACGCTTCATATCCGAGGGGATGCTCACCAGGAGCCTGCCGTCCTTGCCTATCCCCCAGTTTTTATCACATGCAACGATTATTTTCATGGTATATTCCTTTCCACAGCTTTAGTCACGGCGCGGGCCATTACTTCCGCGGCGATGGTGCCTACTACGTCCACATCTGTTACTACATTACCGCAGCTGGCTGCGTAAATGGTATCTCCGTCAGCGGTGGTATGTACCGGCCGGATGGTTCTGGCATATCCGTTGTGGGCCATGGCTGCCACCTTTCCCATCATTGCCTTATCCAGCTTCCCGTTGGTGACGATAGCTCCGATGGTGGTGTTGGTTATATCTCCCGTAAATACGTTGCGTAGGCCGTTTGGTCTCTCCAGGAAGGCCCGGGCGGTGTCGTCAAAGCCGCTTTTGTCGGGTTTTAACATACCTGCGATCTTCTCACCGGTCTCTGCATCATAGATATCTCCCAGGGCATTTACCACCACAATGGCTCCTACTTTTAAGTCTCCAACCTGAAGGGCATAGGTCCCCAGGCCTGATTTCATACAGGTATCCGGGCCGTTAAACTTACCCACCGTGGCGCCGCAGCCTCCTCCGATACTTCCGGAATCAGACCGCCTCTTTTCCGAATCCACGCAGGCCGCGTATCCCATTTCCCCGTCAGGCCTTACCTTACCGTTACCAATGCTTAAATCGAAGATGCAGGAGCCGGTAACTAAGGGCACCACGCCCCATCCGGTTTCAAAGCCGATGCCTCTCTCCTCCAGGTATCTCATAATGCCGGCAGCGCAGTCTAAGCCGTAGGCAGATCCGCCGGAGAGGAAGATGGCGTTAACCCCCGTTGCCATAGCTCTGGGGTCCAGAAGGGTAGTCTCTCTCGAGGCCGGTCCCCCGCCCCGTACCTCAACCCCTGCAGGGGCCATCTCATCAAATATAAGGACGGAGCAGCCTGTCATGGCCTCCCTATCCTGGGCGTGGCCGACTCTCACACCCTCTATCTCACTTATCTTTATCTCTTTAGCCAGTCCATAATCCAGAATATTTTCCATTAACCCAATTCTCCCTTAACTTCATCATTTTAAATTATCTCAAATCCTCAATCCCGGCGCAAGTACTTTCCCGGGAGACAGGGGACGGTTCTCTGTCTCCTCTCAGAAATCCAGCAAAATCAAGGGGTGCAAAAAGGAGACAGAGAACCGTCCCCTGTCTCCTCTCCGAAATCCAGCAAAATCAAGGGTTGCAAAAAGGAGACAGAGAACCGTCCCCTGTCTCCTTTTTTAATATAGGAATACAAATGTTGGATGAATGCTTATTTAATTTCTTCGGTCTTGTAGATGAACTTGGTGCTTCCGTTCATGTCCTTGCCAAGACCTGCAAATGTGCTGTAACTCTTTGCTGCGTCTACTGTTGCTCCCAGTCTGTCGGCTGCTGTTCCCAGTTCGCCGTCTACCAGCTCGGTAATCTTTGAGATTCCTTCGTCTCTGAACTTCTTTAAGCCGTCGCTGAGTTCCATAGTGCCGTCTGATAACTTCTTTACACCATCAACGAACTCCGGCATCTTTTCTTCCATCTCCTGGAGGCCTTCATCAAGCTTGCTTGCTCCGGCCTGAGCATCTTCTATTCCTTTATCCAGCTTCTGTGCGCCTTCGCTTAATTTATTAACTCCATCAACTAAAGCTTGCAGTTTTGTAGCTGTATCGCCAGTTCCGCCATTATTGTTACTACCGGCGAGTTGTTGAAGAGTCCCTCCAAGTGTAGTCATATGGCCATTTGCACTTGTAAGGGCATTTAATGCATCTTGAAGCTTTCCCTTCTGTTCAGGTGTCATACCTGTGGTATCGATTGTTGTAAGTGCTGTATATAAATCCTTCAAATCACTTTTTACATCTGTTGCTGATGTTCCTATTGCAGTAACTGCCGTTGTAAGCTGGCTTTTCTGTGCCAGTAACGCTCCAGCCTCTGTTGCCAAAGTATTTACTCCTGCCTGAACCTGCATAGCTCCACTTGCAACCTGGCTTGATCCGTCCTTAAGCCGGCTCATTCCGCCATACAGCTTGCTTGACCCTGCTGCCAGCTTATATACTCCTGCTTCAAGCTCATCTGTTCCGTCCAGCAGCTTCTCAACTCCGTCATAGAGCTCTGATGAACCGTCGATAAGGTCTTCCATTCCGTCTGTCAGCTTGTCTACATCGCTTCTTAATTCACCTGAATCGAATTTATCCGTGTTAAATGTATCAAATACTGAAGTAGTTCCCACTGTTATGGTGTTCTTCATTGCAAAATCCTTAACATCCGCAGTCACTTCGAAATACCCGGGTATATCAATATCGCTGCTGTTTGTAAGCCCTAAGTCATCTGCAAGGCCCGGGAATGCAAGACCTGTAACGATGGTCTTCTCTCCTTCATTTACGATCTTACCGTTTGTTACTTCGATATTTGAAAATACCTCATTGTCCATAATCATGCCTGTAAGCATTGCAAAGGGAACAAAGAGCTCTTCCTGTCTTCCGTTAACCCTTACGGACTTCTTCTCGTTGTTTGTATAATCAAATCTGATGGTAACCTTACCGGACTTTCCTGCGATCTCTGAAGCGGAAATAGGCTGTCCGTCAAGTGTATAAGAAACCTTAAGGTCTACCGGGGGCTTCTTGTCCGTGGTCCCCTGGTAATAAATATCATGGCCCTCGGCATCCCATACGCAGCTGCCGTCAGCCTCCATCTTGTAAGACTCATTTCCCTTAACGTTCTTTATATCCTTTAAAACCGTCTCATCCTTGATCTGGGAATCTTCATTGGCGTTCTGGAGCCAGTCACTTACTATAACCTTGTTAACCGCTCCCGTGGCGTCAGCCATAACATAAACAGTCTCTTCCTTGCTGAGCTCTTTTCCGGTAGCCTTAACATCCTCCGATACGTTGTCTTTCTTTTCTTCTTTAACCGCAGAAGTGCTTCCTCCCGGATTCTGCGTATCCCTTGTCTCAACGGCATAAACCGATGCTCCTGCTGCGCCCACCAGCAATGCAACCGTAAGTACTGATGCTATTAATTTCTTCTTGTTCATAAATCATCATCCTCTCTTGAATTCCTATTATTTATCCCTATATTATTTAAAAACCATGTGCATGTTTTAATCTGCTTTTTTTATCCTCTATCTTAACTGTCTTCCTAAGGTCCCAGGTGGTCCTGCAGATTACCCTGTCACAGAGCAAGAGCAGTGCCGGAAGTATAAATATAACCATCAGCATTGAAATTATCGCACCTCTTGAAAGAAGCATGCAGATAGAGCTGATAATATCCATCTTTGAATAAAGGGCCACACCGAATGTTGCCGCAAAAAGTCCCATTCCGCTGACGATAATGGAGGGGATTGATGTTCCCAGGGCTATATCGATAGCTTCCTTCTTTCCCAGGCCTCCTGCCCGCTCAACCTTGTACCTGGTGGTCATCAAAATCGCGTAATCAACCGTAGCTCCCAGCTGGATAGTACTTATACAAATGGGGGCGATAAATATAATCTCCTGACCAATGTAATGGGGTATTCCCAGGTTAATGAATATAGCAAGCTCGATAACCGATATCAGTATAAAGGGAAGTGAAATACTCCTTGTAACCAGCAATATTATCAAGAATATCGCAACGATTGAAATGGTGTTGACTACCTGGAAGTCATGACCCGTAATATCCGTCAGATCCTTCATACAGGGTGCCTCACCTATAAGCATTGCACTGGAATCGTAGCTTTTCATTATACTGCCCAGCTGCTCGATCTGGCTGCCCACCTCTGCGGTTGCCAGTTTGTATGAAGAGTTGATCAGAAGCAGCTCCCATTTGTCACTCTGTAAAACATCCTTAATCTTTGCGGGGATCATTTCCTCCGGAATAGCAGACCCGACGATGCTCTCCATTCCCAGCACGTTCTTGACTCCGTCAACCTGCTCCATTTCCTTTATCATTGCCTTCTTTTCTCTGTAAGGCTTGGTCTTATCCATAAGGATCATGTATGTTGAAGCTACATCGAATTTCTCAATGAGCTTATCATTTGCGATTACGTATTCCATATCCGTAGGTAATGCCTTGCCTATATCGTAATAAACCTCATCATTTGTCTTTTTATAGCCCATGTATGCAGGGGGTATAAGTACCAGGAAGAGACAAACGAATACCGGTGCCAGCTTGGTAACCTTCTTGGCAAAGTTACTCATGTCCGGAATAATAGACTTGTGTTTTGTCTTCTGCAAAGGCTTATCAAGGATAAGGATCATTGACGGCAGTACCGTTACGCATCCGATTACACCAAGGATAACTCCCTTAGCCATTACTATTCCAAGGTCAAGACCAAGGGTAAAACTCATGAAGCAAAGGGCGATAAAACCTGCTACAGTTGTTACTGAAGATCCCACAACGCTTGACATGGTGTCCTTGATGGCATATGTCATGGCCTCTTCCTTGTCTTCATAGGTTCCCAGCTTCTCGTTGTAGCAGTGCCACAAAAAGATTGAGTAGTCCACGGTTACCGCCAGCTGCAGTACGGCAGACAATGCTTTCGTTATATATGATATCTCTCCCATGAAAATGTTGGATCCCATGTTGATCAATATCATCATTCCCACGCTTCCCAGGAAAACGAAGGGAACCAGCCAGCCATCCAGGAAAATGATCATGGCCAGGCAGGCAAGTACAACTGCCATGGCGACATATATGGGCTCTTCTCCCTCGCACAGGTCCTTTAAGTCTGTAACCATGGCCGACATTCCTGATACGAAGCATTTTCCTTCTGTTATATGTCTTATTTGTTTTACAGCTGCCAGTGTCTCGTCCGCAGATGTTGCTGTATCGTAGAATACAGCCATCATTGTATCCCGGTCTTTATTAAATGCTTCTAAAACTTCCGTTGGAAGTATCTCCTTAGGTATGGAAATGTCCAGTATGGAATCATACCATAGCACCTTTTCCACATGATCTACTTCCTCGATCCTCTTCTTAAGTTCGACAACGTCTTTGTCCTCCATGTCTTCAACAACGATCATGGAAAATGCTCCCGTGCCGAAATCATCCAGGAGTATATTCGCTCCTTCAATTGTGTCAATGTTATCCGGCAGGTAATTGAGCATATCGTAATTAATCCTGGTGGCCGCCATCCCGATAACTGACGGAACCATCAGGGCCAGTGCCACGATAAGTATCAGATGCCTGCACTTGACTACAAACTTTGCAAACTTCATTCCATTCATCCTTTCTTTTATCCTCTGCGACCTATGCCGCAGGATTTGTATCCCTTATCTGAACTAACTATATCCCCCCTTTGTAAAAAAAAAAACGGACAAAAAACAGCCTCGCGTCCAAAATTTAGGCACGAGGCTGAAAATGTCTAGCAAAAAGTCCTATTCTTCTTCAAGACTCTTCAAGATTACTTCTTCTATATGTCCCTTATTCAACTCACATAACTGATGGAAAGGTTCCCTTAAGTCCTCCTTCATTCCTCCGAAGAGCCAGTCCATCATCTCCCCGAAGCAGAGACACTTAACCAGCTGGATAAGTATCTTCTTTGCTTCTTTCTTAATAGGTCTTCCGGAAATGACTGTGTTGATATAATTGGTTACCGCATAATCGCAGGCCTCCATAAGGTATTTCTCAACGATATCCCGGTTTCCGGAATTAAAAATGTGGAGCACCGATTTCTTCTTCTCATAGATAAATGTAAGAGAGACCTCCAAAACCTCTTCAATGGAATCTATCTCAGGAAATCTTTCGATGCACCTGTCCACATGCTCCTTTATTATCTCCTCTGTCAGGCTGGGTATGTCCTGAAAATGATAATAAAAGGAGTTACGATTAATGCCGCACTCCGCCACCAGATCCTTAACGGTGATCTGGGATAAGGGGCGTTCTTCAATCATCTTGCTGAATGTAGTTTTTATCGCGTTTTCTGTAAAGTTTGACATTAAAGATCATATCCCGCTTTCTTTAAGGCGTCAACCACCCGGTCCTGATTAGTGGTCTTAAGAACGATGGGACCGGCATCACCCAGGGACGTATACATATAGCGGATATTATTATGAGTATCTGCTATAACTTTAAGCAGGCCGAAAAGAGTTCCTTCCTCGTTGGGGAGATTCACCGTAATAACATCGGTGATCTTAGCTGAGTAGGCCCCTTCCTTTAATATGGCAACGGTCTTATCCGGGTCGGATACCACCATTCTGAGCATCCCGAACTCCTCAGTCTCTGCTATACTAAATGAGATAATGTTGATATTGTTATCCTTAAGCAATTCGGCAACACGAAGGAAACGTCCTTCCTTGTTCTCAATAAATACGGAAACCTGTTTTGTAATCATGCCTAACGTCCCCCTTCTAATCGAAAACTCTCTTGTCTATTACACGTTTTGCCTTGCCTTCACTTCTCTCGATGGTCTTAGGCTCAACCAGTCTTACCTTTGGTGCTATACCCAGTGCCTGCTGCAGGGTATGGGCGATCTTCTTTGTCAGTCTCTCCAGCTCACCGATATCATCGGAGAAGAAGCGCTCCTCAACCTCAACCAATACATCAAGGGTATCAAGATTATTAACACGGTCTACAATAAGCATGTAGTTTGGCGTAGTCTCTGCAATCTCTAAGAGTGCGGATTCAACCTGTGACGGGAATACGTTAACACCGCGGATAATAAGCATATCATCACTTCTGCCCTTGAATCTGGAGATTCTGGCAGATGTACGGCCGCATTCACATTTCTCATAAGTAATGGAGGTAAGGTCCTTGGTCCTGTACCTAAACAAAGGCAGGGCCTCCTTGGTAAGAGTGGTAAATACCAGTTCTCCCGTCTCTCCCGGCTTGCAGGGTTCCAATGTCTCAGGATTAATAACCTCAGGAAGGAAATGATCCTCAGCGATATGAAGTCCGGTGTGGAACTTACAGTCTCCCGCAACTCCCGGTCCCATAACCTCACTTAAACCGTAGATATCATGAGCCGTAATATGGAGTCTGGACTCTATCTCCCGTCTCATATTCTCTGTCCAGGGCTCAGCCCCGCAGAAGGCCTTCTTTAACTTAATGGAGCCTATCTTGCCTGCCTCTTCCAGAGCCTCCGTAAGATACATAAGGTAGGAAGGTGTGCAGCAAATAGCCGTAACTCCGAAGTCTTCCATCATGGTAAGCTGCTTCTTTGTATTACCCGTAGACATGGGAACTACGGTAGCTCCTAAGTTCTCAACCCCGTAATGAGCTCCCAATCCTCCGGTAAAAAGTCCGTATCCGTAGGATATCTGGACGATGTCTTCGTTATTTAAGCCACCCATGCAGAGAATCCTGGCTACACATTCCTGCCATCTTTCAATATCACGTCTGGTATAGCCTACAACAGTGGCTTTGCCTGTGGTTCCGCTGGATGCGTGGATTCTTACTATCTCTGTTCTGGGAACGGCGAAGAGACCGAAGGGGTAATTATCTCTTAAGTCCTGTTTAGTGGTATAGGGAAGCTTGTTTAAATCCTCTATCCCCTTGATATCACCGGGTTCTAAGCCTAACTCCTGCATCTTCCTGCGATAATACTCCACATTGTGATAGACCCGGTCTACCATCTTGCGAAGTCTGGCACTCTGCAGGTTAGCAAGCTCATCCCTGCTCATGCATTCTTTGGATTCATTCCAAATCATCTCTTTCTCCTTACTAAAGTGAATATCCCACTTCAAAAGCCTTCTTATTAATCTCAACTGTCTTAGCCGGAACAGTACTTTCTATAACCTTAAGCCACTGGTCCTTCTTAAAATCCATGTGGGAAGCCACCACTCCCAGGACAATAACGTTAAATGTCTTGGTATTGCCCAGTTTCTTGGCCTCTTCCATAGCATCAACCTTTATTACTCTATGGCTCTTCTCCAGACCCTCGATGATCCCTTCCGGATAGGCTGCATTTCCTATAACTACCGGCATGGGGTCGATCCGCTGGTCATTTACGATAATAACACCGTCTTTTTTAAGAAAATGAGCATAGCGCAGGGCTTCCAGTCTCTCAAAGGCAATAAGGATGTCTGCCTGACCCTCTTCCACTATGGGCTCTGCCACATTATCCCCGTAACGGACAAAGGTAACTACGGATCCGCCTCGCTGGGCCATTCCGTGAACCTCGGAAAGCTTGATATCATATCCGTTCTCTAAAATGATCCCGCCAAGAATCCGGCTTGTAAGAAGTGTACCCTGGCCGCCGACGCCCACTATCATAATGTTCTTCGTCTCCATAGCCTACCTACACCTCTACTTTCTCTATGCAGTCATGCTTACAAATAGACGCACACAAGCCGCAGCCATTGCACATAACGTCGTTTATGGAGATAGACTTGTCCTCGTTCTTGGTAATGCAGGGACATCCGGGCTTCATACACATGCCGCATTTCTTACATTTGTCAGGATCGATCCTGTATTTAAACTTAACCGGCGTCTTATCAAGAAGGGCACAGGGTGCCTTGGAAATGATGACAGAAAGTTCATCCTTAGCCACCTCTTCCCTGATAGTCTCCTCCAGTTCCTTGATATTAAAGGGATTAACCACCTTTACATTCGGAACGCCGATGGACTTGCAAAGCTCGGGAATGTTAATGGCATAAGTATGGTCACCCTTTAAGGTCTTGCCAGTAGCGGCATGGTCCTGGTGGCCTGTCATACCCGTAGTGGAATTATCAACTATGATAACCGTTCCCGTAGCCTGGTTGTAAACCATATTCACCAGAGAGTTAATACCTGTATGCATAAAGGTGGAGTCGCCGATAACCGCAACCCAGTCCTTGATATAGTCCTTGCCCTTAGCCTTCTCCATTCCGTGAAGGGAGCTGATGGATGAACCCATGCAGATGGTGGTCTCAACCACGTTAAGAGGCGCCACTGCCCCTAAGGTATAGCATCCGATGTCGCCTGCAGCATGGAGTTTCAGCTTGCTCAGCACATAAAATGTACTTCTGTGGGGACATCCCGGACAAAGAATTGGGGGACGGCCCGGAGCCGCCGCCGGCTGATCAATATCTATCTTCTGCTTTAAGATGGCAGCGCGGAGCATATTTGCAGAGTATTCACCCTGAACGGTAAAGATCTCTTTTCCGATGGCCTTAATGCCCCAGGACTTAACCTGTTCCTCAATAATGGGGTCAAGTTCCTCTACTATATAAAGGGTCTCCACCTTAGAAGCGAACTCCTCTATAAGCTTACGGGGCAGGGGGTTAACCAGTCCCAGCTTAAGGATGGAGGCATGGGGAAGTACTTCCTTAACATACTGATAAGGAATACCCGATGTGATAACGCCTATCTTCTTATCACCGTATACCGCCTTATTAATGTCGAAGCTGCAGGAATCCTCTATCAGCTTCTTCTCTCTTGCTTCAACCACCAGGTGCCGCCCCTTGGCGTTCCCCGGCATCATAACATTCTTGGGGATATTCTTCTCATATGGCTTATCCGGCACCTCTTCCCTGGGAAGAAGTTCCACCAGGCCCTGGGAATGAGCCAGTCTTGTGGTGGTACGGATCATAACCGGAGTGTCGTATTTCTCACTGATCTCGAAAGCCAGCTTTGTAAAATCCTTGGCTTCCTGGCTGTCAGAGGGCTCCAATACAGGTACCTTAGCCGCTCTGGCCACCGCTCTGGAATCCTGCTCATTCTGTGAGCTGTAGAGACCCGGATCGTCAGCCGCAACTATAACCAGACCGCCGTTGGATCCTATATAGGAAATGGAATACAGGGGGTCAGCGGCTACATTAACACCTACGTGCTTCATGGAAGCCATGGCTCTTACACCGCTTATTGATGCTCCCGAAGCCACTTCCATGGCCACCTTCTCATTAGGTGCCCATTCTGCATATATCTCCTCATATTTTACGATATTCTCACTTATCTCAGTACTGGGGGTTCCGGGATAAGCGGAGGATACCTTGACTCCTGCCTCATATGCTCCTCTGGCAATAGCCTCATTGCCCAGCATAACCTTCTTTTCAGCCATTTTTATTCTCCCTCGCTTTGTTTTATCACTGCCGAAGTGATGGTCTCCGAAAACTTCGCCGCATCTTCATAAACCCACTTCTTTCCCTCTTTCTTCAGGGACAAAACTACGGAATTAGTCTCTGTTGAAGGTTGGAAGTTCTTTAGTTCTTCGGTCAGAACCTTAACATACTCAGGCAGAAGCGCCCTGTAATATTCTTCAGATTCTTTGTAATCGGAAGCCTTAATGCTCTGCTGGGATCTCTCCATAGCGCTTTTTCCCAAAGCATTTACATCAATATATGTGGTGGATAATTTCACCTTGCAGGACTTCTCTGACTGCGATTCCACGGAAGTGGTGCAGCTAAGCCTCTTAATGGCATTAAAATACTGCGCGCCCCAGGCAGCGATAAGGCTCTCATCCACTGTCACGCCGTACTGGGTCTTAAATGACTCATTAAGCTTCTTGGCGGACTCATCCGCTGATTTCTTTAAAGTCTCCTGATATTTCTTCACATCTTCTGACGAAATCCCGACTTTCTTAGCCCCTTCTTCATCCATATTCACAAGAAGCTTATACATTCCCTGTACATACTCTTCTGCAGATACTTCCTTGCCGCCGCAGCCGAAAACTGCCAGGGCAAGAAGGCAAAAAGCCGTCAGAATCGCAAGATACTTCTTCATAGGTCTTTCTCCTCAAATAATATGGTTATCGCTGGATATCAGCCTCAAAGAGTACTGATGCCATATCCTTTAATGCCTTATCTTTGTCAACAAACTCCCATGTATCTCCGGCTTTCTTAACCTCAATAACAACGCTCTTCATCTTATCCGAGAACTTGTAATTAGCCAGTTCATCCTTCAGAACCTTAAATACCTTGGTTATAAGGTCCGTCAGGGCCGTAATATTGGTAATATCAAAATTAAAGCTGTTAGGATCTAAATTCTTAATAACATCTGATGTTTCAAGCTTCTTTACCACTTCATTAAAGTCTATATAATTGGAGGAAAGCTTAACCTTTGCTACGGTTCCGTCAGAAGACTCCTCCTCAGCTGTAGCTTTAACATTTTTCAAAAGATTCATGATGGAATCGGAGAACTCTTTTAAGGTCTTCTCGTCAAAAAGCATGGATATATCAAATCCGTCTCCTGCAGCCTTCTTAATCTCCTGGGAGATATTAACGGTCTTGTCTCTGCCCTCTTTGAACTCCTTGATAATGCTCTCAGAAACCTTGGCCTCTTTAGCTGCTGTATCATCTCCCGTAGTAAGGAGCTTGAAAACTGCCAGAACATAATCCGAGGACTTAACCTCCTTAGGAGCCTGGCTGGATGATGATGCTGCCGGTGCTGCCGGAGCCGCACATCCTGCAAATAATGCCGCCGATAAAGTAACTGCTAAAACTGTCTTAACTATCTTTCTTAAATTCGTATTCATGCATGTTCCTCCGAAAAATGGCCTATATTTTCTTGATAACCGTAATGGTAATATTATCATCAAGTACTCCGACCTGAATATCGTCTGCTAAGTTAGCCAGGATGGACTTCTCCAGTTCATCCCTGTCTGCTTCTATATTCTCTCCCTCATTTGAACCATCGGTAACATAATTTGCATAGTTCTGCATGGTCCACTGAATCTGGCTGGCCGTAGCGTTATCCGTGATGGGGCCTATATACATATAGTCGTTGGTGACGCTCTCTCCCATGGCATCCAAAAGATTATCTATATACTCGTCATAGTGGGTAATAAAATGAGATATCTTAGCGCCGAATCCCCTTATGGAAATATTCTCTCCGTCCTTAGATGCGGACAATAATTCATTCTCTTTATTAAGATCAAGGTTCTGGGTCTTACCGTCAAGATGGATATGGAATTCATCCTTGGAATGTTCTACCCAGAAATCACCCGAAAATGTTCCTACCATAGTCTTAACCATCTCCAAAACTTCTTCCGTAAGAAGGCGGATACGAAGTGCGCTCTTGGGATCAAGGGCTAAGTCCTTAATAAAGCTTTCAGCCTCATCCATGGCTGCTTTAATAAGCGCCGGATCATCCCCTACCCTAAGTCTTCTGGAACCGGTAAATTCTTTGCAATCGCTCATATGGTTACCTCCCAAATATCAGTCTAATATCTGTGAAATTATACACTATTTAGGGCCGACTTTCAACCTTGACAAATAGAAGATTCTCCTGTGAAAAGACAAAAAAATATACCCTAACTCAGGAAAACCTTTGATTAGGGTATAGTTCTTCAAATTTTACTCCTTAGCTTTCGGAAAAAACACTCTGAAAGGAAGGCACATTCACAAGTGCCGTTAAAAGGATGATGCCCAGTGCTCCTGCAGAGATCACCTCTCCTGCCCCTACTGTTGCGAAAAGATACCAGTAAGGAAGGGGTTCGCCGTATCCGTATATTAATACAAAGGGAACGATAAAGGCGTTTGCCAGGATAGTGGGTACCGGGATCAAGTATTTGTACTTGCGAAGCAAATATCCCAGTGATGCTCCTATAAGGGTAGCAAGGCTTCCGAAAACAATATCCAGCAAACAGCATCCGGTGATGAGATTAGCCAGGAGACATCCTACGAAAAGTCCCGGTATAGCAGCGGGGGTAAAAAAAGGCAGGATGCATAAAGCTTCCGACAGTCTTACCTGGATAACTCCCGAAGCCAGGCCGAAGGCATTGGCCACGAAGGTAAGAACTACATAGACAGCAGCAATAAATGCCGCATTGGTTACAAAAAACGCACGATTAGATTTCATTTTTAATTCTCCTTTAGTTTTGTTTAAAGAGAGGAAGGTCTCGAACTCTCTATAGTTGCCAAACAACAACAGACACTATATAATACTAATTACTAAATTGCAAGTGTTTTTTAAGGAGTTTTGAAAATGATTCGCGGAATATACTTAACAGGAAATGATGATCTTAGTGACATCCATAACATAAGAACTGCCGTATTCACCCATGAACTGGGGATTCCGGCGGATATTGAAAAGGATGATAACGATATGATGGCTATGCATGCCCTCCTGGAAGGCGAGGACAAAACCTTTGTGGCCACCGCAAGAATGCGCTTCGACGGGGACACCTTTATCCTTGATAAGGTTGCGGTTCTTCCTGAATACAGAAGAAAGGGTTATGCCGACTTCGTGGTACGCATGCTTCTTGATAAGGTGTTCACGGCTAACGGGAAAACCATATACGCCGACGTTAATACCGATGCCCTCCCCTTCTTTGAAAGCATCGGATTTGCAGCTGACGGGGAGACTTATAAAAAAGAAGCCCTTACCTACCAACCCATGAAGGTAGAGAAAGGCTCCGTTAAGACCAAGTGCGGTGGCCACCACTGACCCATTGGGGACGGGGTTAATGGTTCATTTATATTTCTTTACCGATACCATCAGGCGACCCTTTTTGCTAACACCTGAAGATCCCTCAAATTCAAATTTGCCAAAGCCTCTTACTGAGACTCTGTTTCCAATCCTTAGTTCGTGACCGGGACTAAGGATTGTTTTTCCGTCTACAAAGACACGCTCGGACTTGATCAGTTCCGCGGTCTTACTGCGGCTTAGCTTATAAACCAGGGAAAGAATTGCATCAAGCCTGTTTGAGGAAACCGTCCCGGAAACCGGGCAAAACTCAGGCACTATGTCGCACTCAGATACCGATACCTCCCTGCAGGTTACGGTGGTATGTTTAATCCGGCAGAGTTCGTCGCAGATAAGCCCCGCCACCTCTTTTAAAACGAAGACATAGCCCTTGCTTGCACTGCTTCTTATGTCCCCTATGCGGTTTCGCTCAATCCCCAGATTCATTAAGGCTCCCAGAAAATCCCTGTGGCTTAACTCATCGGCGAACTTACGGTTAACCGGCTCTATAAGGATGGTGCTTATAATATCACCCTGTTCTCTCTCGGAAGCTAAGAATTCTGCCTCCGACATAAAGGAAGGAAGAAAGCAAATAAGAGCTCTTTCCGCTTCTTCCGGGCCGCCGTATATGACAAAATCCACGCCCTCTATCTGATTCCGGCCGGTCATAAGCCCTTCCCCGGCACATAAGGCATTTACCTCATAAAGCTCCGAGGCGGACAAAAAATCCGTATTGGTAACGTAGTTTCCCTCATAAGAACGCCTGGCCAAATCTTTTATTCTTCCAAGTAAAAGTTTATCCTCATTCATTTTGTCTCATATTAACTTTCAAGAATCCTCTTCCATGCTGTAATAGCTCTCCAGCATAGGACGTGCGGCTTCATAGTACTTACTCAGACCCGGGTCAAACTGACTGCCCATGCTCTCTTTTATTTTCTTATCAGCTTCTTCAAATGACATCTTTTCCTTGTAGACTCTCTTGCTTACCAGAGCATCATATACATCTGCAATGGCCATGATACGGGCTTCAAAGGGAATCTCCTCTTCCTTTAACCCTTTAGGGTAGCCCTTGCCGTCCCATCTTTCATGATGATAATGGGCTACGTTTTCAGCCAGCTCGGAAAACTCATCATCTTCAGTATCCTTAAGGATGTTATGTACTATAACAGCTCCCTTTTCAGCATGGGTCTTCATTATCTCGTATTCTTCAGGAAGATATCTTCCGGGTTTGCGAAGGATTACGTCATCTATGGTTATCTTCCCAAGATCGTGCATGGGCGCAGCCTTTATCATATCCTTACAGAACTTCTCGGAAAGGTTAAGAGAAGGATCCTCCTTCATCCGGCCAATAAGAATCTCAACTACCTCACTTGTACGCCTAATGTGTGCTCCCGTGGAGTTATCACGGCCTTCAACCATGGTTGCCATACCCAGGATCATCTTATTCTGAATGTTCTGGATCCTCTCGGTCTTTACCGCAACCTCTTCCTCCAACTCTGAATTATACTGGTCGATAAGGCTGATATACTTCTGCTTCTGGGTATCATCCACAAGAAGGATCTGATATCCCCTCTTCTTGGTACCGTCATAGAGGTAGTTAACAACTACTTCAAATATCTCTTCTTCCTTACCGGGATCTCCACCGGTATAAAGAAGACGCTCGCCTTCCTGTCCATCTTCAAAGTGTTTGATCCATTTGAGAATACTGTCTTCAAAGATATCTTTTTTTGTAATCTTCTCGTCCACTGCAACAGATGATAACTCAGGGATTATGCGCTTGGCTGTTGCGTTAGAACCCAGATAGGTTTGATCAAAACCTATGTTTATAAAGGCATTATCACCGGATTGTACCATTGTCTCTATTACAAGGTCACTTAGTTCATAAAGAACCATCCGCTTTACTATCAAAATGTATACTGTTTCCGAAACCACATACATAAGGGGCATCAAATCCACTTCTTTGAAAAATGAATGGTTAATGAAATATCCCAGCAAAGATGAAAGGATGGGAATAAACAGGAGATTAACAACCGTTCTTGATACGTCCTTCTTTCTGATACGGCTGTATACAAGGGCCGAGAAGGCTATCAGCATCTCCGCCGTAATCCATAAATAAAATACCGTATGCATAAAGGCATAATTCTTCACAATATGCCACTTGCCTTCAACCTGAGTTACGGACAAACCCTTATAGAAAATGGGATAGATACCTATTGAAAGAACAGACATGTACAGAAGTATATTCATAACAAAGGATCCCTGCAGGAATATACGTCTGATCTTTATCTTACAGAGGTTAAGTACGCAGAGCATAATAAACCAGATGAGGAAAACCCCACCCAGATAGGTTATCTTCAAGGCAAATATAACCGTATCGGCATTGCTGACACTATACATCAGATAGTAAGCCAGATTAACGAAGGGTACCAGAAAAAAGCATAGCGTAATGGCTATATCAAAACGTTTCTGCCAATAAAGAACATATATCACGGATAAGATAATAGCCGCAATAAAAGTAAAAGCATAGTAAGTATTTACCGTAAGCATTATTTAAATCTTCCCTTCAACAAGCATATCCCCTAAAAAATCTACTGCAGGCGGTCTATCTCATCCAGCCAGACTTTAGCCACGGCGTCACTGGGCATTACAAGCCCGCCTCGCGGAGATACTCCCACTGATCCCACTGCGGGACCATCACAGAGGCAGGAACGCTTAAACTGCTGTGAGAAAAACCGCTTATAGAATACCTTCAACCATTTCAGGATAGTCTCTCTGTCGTAGTCTTCTTCAAAGGCCTCACAAGCCAAAAAGAGAATCTTCTCCGGCTCGAAGCCCCAGCGAAGGACATAGTATATAAAGAAATCATGGAGCTCGTAGGGGCCTACGAGATCCTCAGTTTTCTGCTGCATCTTACCCTTATCCCCGGGAAGGAGTTCCGGGCTGATGGGGGTATCCAGAATATCATTTAATACTTCCGAAAGTTCCGGGTAATCCACGGTATCGGAGATATATCTTACAATATACCTGATAAGGGTCTTGGGCACTGAACCGTTAATGGCATAATTAGCCATATGGTCTCCGTTGTAGGTACACCATCCCAGGCAGAGTTCCGAAAGGTCTCCGGTGCCGATAACCAGGCCATTTACATCATTTGCGATATCCATTAAAACTTGCGTCCTCTCTCTTGCCTGAGCATTCTCATAGGCTGCATTTTGTATCTTGATATCATGGTCTATATCCTTGAAATGGGCGGTAACAGCCTCTTTTATATTAATCTCCCTGAAGGAGACATTAAGGGCTTTTATCATGTTAACGGCGTTATTGTAGGTCCGATCCGTGGTTCCGAAGCAGGGCATGGTCACTGCCACGATGTTGGACCGCCGCAGTCCCATCATATCAAAGGTCTTTACCGTAGCAAGAAGGGCCAGAGTGGAATCAAGGCCTCCCGAGATTCCGATAACCGCTGAAACAGCACCTATGGCCTTCATTCGCTTCTTAAGTCCCGTCATCTGGAGGGCAAGGATCTCTTCGCAGCGGCTTACGCAAAGGTCCTTATCCATAGGAACGAAGGGGTGTTTTTCTATACGGCGCCCAAGGAGAGTCTCTTCTGCATTGAGCATAAAGGGCACCTGGATACTCTCACCTTCCCCGAAGGTTAAAAACCTGTCTCTGATACGCTGCTTAGCGATGCGGTCCACATCCAGATCCGCGTAAACTATCCCGTTACCTCTGTTTTTTGAAAGCACAAGGCCGTTTTCCGCTATAATGGATCCTCCCATAAATACATAGTCAGTGGAGGATTCGTCTTCTCCTGCATTTACAAATACATAACCGGCATCAAGTTCACCGGAAATGACCCTGGCCAGGGCTTTGCCGTAGGTATCCTTTCCCACGCCTCCGGGGTAAGCACTTGGGTTAACTATAACCGATGCCCCGCTCTTGGCCTGAGCCCTGGGGATGCCCCCTGAGAGCCGGATGTCATCTCCTATGGATACTGCTATCTGCAGGGTGGCAAGGCCGTTGCAGGTAAAGGTAAGATTAGTTCCAAGGGGAACCACCTTGCCGGGAAGGATCTCCAGAGCCTTAGCTTCGATGGGTCCCGGAATAAAGAATCTGCTGCCGGTTCCCCCTTCCGAAGATACGGCAGATTTAACGGCAATACCCCTGATCTCTCCGTAGTTAATGGCAGATACGCAGTTATATAAATGAACTCCCGCTGCCAGAGGATGGCCTACAAATATAAGGGCATCGTAGTTCTTGGAAAAGCGGGCTATCTCCCGAAGGGCTTCCTCCACCTCGTTAAGGAGGCTGCTCTGATAAAACATGTCCCCGCAGGTAGCCCCTGTTAAGCACAGCTCGGGAAATACTATTACCTTAGCCCCTCTGCCTGCTGCCTCTTTTATACCGTCACATATCTTCTCGCAGTTATACTTCACATCGCATACCCGAAGTTCCGGAGTAACTGCTGCGAATTTTACAAAGCCTCTGTTCATTTTCTTTTCCCTCCTGATAATGTCTATTTATTATAGCACTGCTTATCTTCTCCTGTAAATGCAGTATACCCCGAAAGCTCCCGCAAGAAGAACCACCACCATGATCACTATGAACCATATGGGAATGGTTCTGGCTTTCACGGAGGTTACTTCTCCCTTGTCAGATTCTGCCTGTGCACTCTTTTCATTCTTTCCCCCACGTCCGGGATCCAACACTTCCTTATTTATCACTATGATATAATCGGAAGCATGGGTGAACTCAAGCAGGGCCGTACCATCTTCCCCTATAAGTCCGGCACTTATAAACTCAGCCTTGCCGCCGGAGGGATTGTAGTAGAAGAGGTTGGCATACAAGCCTGCATTTTTCCTTTCCAGGTCAAGGGACAAGGCTGCCTTGAAGCCGAAATCTCCCGTGCTTTCCAGGCTGATGGCAATAGAGTAATTCTCTCCCGTAATGGCATTATATACATCTACCGGAATACCGCCCCTGTCCTTTTTAACCCCTAAGTTAATGTCCTTAAGGGCTCCCGGGCCTATGTCAGTACCCTTTATTATCCAGGTAAAACCATTTCCCATTTCCAGGGACATAGTAATATCCTTACCCCTTATGGACTCCAGGATATCTGCGGGAACTACGGTGGTTCCGTTCATCTCCACTTTGACATCCTTATCTGTTTCCTCCAGGAGAAGGTCCTTAATGGCCTCCCAGCCTATCTTTCCCCGTCTGGATACCGTAGGCGCCGGTCCGTTTACTGCAACCGGTCTTCCTCCCGGAAGGAGGGATACTCCCGCCGTAGGTATGATTCCGGGAGTGTAAATGGCGCTGCTTCCCGAATAGTCATCATCGTCATCATAATAATCATCATCGTCGTCGTAGCCTCCCCCGCCTTCACTATGATCATCCTTTGTAACAATTATGGTATAGGTCCCGGTAACGCTTTCAATACCGTAGGATATGGAATATGCGGTAATCTTATAGGTCCTGGGATTATCATCCTCAACCAGGTCTATCTGGCCCCTGTACAGTATGTTCTTTTGGGTAGTGCCGGTCTTTGAGTCATAAAGGTCGTAGAATATGGCCTCTCCCACTTTATTCTTGCAATCAAGGATAAGCTTCTTACTCCCGTTTACGTTATTGGTCCCTTGCGAAAGGGCCTTTTCTGTGCTGCCATCCATTATATAAGCCCCCGGAGCCTCCATATTCAAACCCGTCAGAGATATCTCATACTCCTTGGTCTCTCCTGTATACCAGCTGTCATAACTTCTGGCCCAGGCCAGGTTTATCTCCGGGTAATGGCAGGAAAGGATATATTTTGAATGTGACACCAGGGTGGCGATATAAGCCATTGTCTCGTTATTGCCGTGGGCCCATGTACATATACTTGTATGCTCACCCGGCTTATAGGTATTATCTGCATCAAGAAGCCTCATCATCATATCAACAAGCTTGGGAAAACTGGTCTCCAAGGTCTGCTTCTCTTTAGCATTAAGGTATTCTAGGGCGCCTGTACCTTTAAGGAGGTTCCAGAAAGAGGATATATAAGACCTTTTACTGTCTGCGGACTGGTCTTTCCATTTTCCTATAAGGTTCATATAAACATCAAGCATGAAACTATAGCTCATCCTGTCGGATATGGTAGACGCCTTGCCGGTAAAGCCGTCTTTTTTAACCGGATCCATGGCGTATAACATACCCACTATATCCCTTAGGGCCTGCTGGTAGTCTGAGACATACCTATCCCTGTTACGTACTGCCTGAGTATCATTATTATATTCTGTGGGGCTGGTACCTTCCTGGAGGAAGCGAATAAGGTCTTTTACATAGTCCTCAGCCCGATTACCTGTATCATAGGCCGTCGGGTTGGCATAGGTCTTTATGGGAACAAAAGACATGGTCATGGGGGTAAAATAATCATCAAATACTATTGATGGATCTATAGCCTTCAAATGAATCTGCATTGAGTTCCTGCGGCTGTCATATTCACCGCTCTTTGTGGCAAGGGGATTGTTATCCGAATACGTAGTTACGGTCATAGCCGTATTGGAAGAGTCCCCTCTTCTTACTGTCACAGATCTTGAGGTAACAGTTCCCGCAGCATTCCCGGGGATATAATGGTCCACCCCGTAACGCTTCATTCCCATCTGTTCCGGTCCCACATAAGGGACTAGGTCCACTGTATTTATAAGGTTGTGGATGCAATAATACTTTGTCTTATCACTTAAGGTCTCAGCCTGATCATGGCCCCCCTTGGGAGCTTCGCAGCAGTAGGCAAATACTTCATCAGCCCTTCCCTCGCTGCTTATCTTCTCCACCAGTCTCTTAGCAGTAAGGTTGGCCGTAGCCCCTCCTCTGGAGAAGCCTGCAAACCAGAACTTTATGTCTCCGCTGTTATACTTAGCCTCCAGACCCTGATTCTTAATATAGGTCATTAACTCTTTATATACCTGGTCTGCTGCCGTGGCAAAGCCTGAGTGTTCTTTCCCTGAAGATGGTCCCAGGGTCATATTACTGCCCCATTCGGCCTCGTAGCCACCGCTTCTTATAACCACGGGAAGGAGGATCTTGCCTGTGTCTGTTCCGTCACTTTTCCTGAGGGCCTTGTTAGCCATAATGACTCCTATGGAATCCATCTGGGGTTTTTTTATGTAGCTGTCGTTAAGATAGATAGTCTGGTCAGAGCAGCCTATGTCAGCCAAAAACTGCCTTACCGCCAGGTGTTTTTCGTAGTAGCTGTTACCCTCCACAGGCTGGGCAGAGCCGTTTAGGTACATGGAACTGTTGGCCAGAGATAGGGAAAGGGTAGCCAAATGGCTGTTATAGGTGGCCGGGTTCTCGAAAAAGAGTCCGTCGGAATAGTAGAATACGGCGTCAGTATTCTCTTCGTAGCTGTCTCCCTTTACATGGCGAAAGAAACCTCTAAGGAGGTTATAATCAGTTCCCGGTTCTCCCCCGGGACCTACAGTTCCCTTAATTCCTGCCCGTGTGTCGCTGCCTCCCGGCTTGGTGGCATCATTTGCATCTTCGGCAGGCACCTGGGTGGGGGTCGGCAAAGGCGGCCTGGTACCCCTGATGCGCATAATCTTACGCATATCAGGCGCCGGGAAAAAGTCGAAATAGAAGCCTTCCTGGTCACTGAAGAGAAACTGGGTGCAGTCCCGGGCCTTAACCCCTGCGGCCTCTTCGGTAACCATGATACTATCATGGTCACTGTCTTTATAAGAGATATAAACCTTAGCAGGCTTTGACAGTTCAAAGTTAATGCGGTTATTGGACCAGCTTGAATCAGATAAATAGAGGTTGGATTTTGTCCCTGGAGCAGTGTTTTCTTCTATTACCGTAGAACCCGTTATCTTAAAGGAGGTCTTGACTCCTGAGCCAACATATACTCCGTGACCGGAATTCTCCCTGATAAGGCATGAAGCAATGGTCTGTTTATTATTATAGGCATAGATACCGCCTCCGCGGGTTGCCTCATTCTCAAAGATCTTCAGATTAGAAAGATAGACGTCAGTCCCCTTGGCATAGACTCCTCCACCTTCCACAGCCTTATTATTATCCATGGAAAGGCCGCTTATGGACTGATTGCTGCCGGCATAGATGCCGCCGCCCTTTTCCTTGGCAGCATTATATGACAGGTATGAATTACCATCCCCTGTTAGATATAAATACGTTCCGTTAAAGTTGATACCACCGCCGTTTTCCCCGGCATAGTTATACTCCACCTTGGAATTCTTCATATCAAGGTTAACATAGTTTGTATTAGAGAAATAACTATCGCTGCTTGAGTATACTCCACCACCGTCTTTATTGGCAAAGCATCCGGTAATAGTAGAATTATTTAAGGTCAGATTAATATCACTGCCGTAGAGCCGGATTCCCCCGCCATAACCGTCGTTCATGCTATTCCCGGTCCGGCAGCCTGCTATGGTAACATTATTAAGTGTGATATTACAATTGGAAGTAGCATGGATACCACCACCGTTGTTGGTTGAAGATCCCCCCGCAAGGGTGCCTCCGTTAACGGTCTTACTTGTAGTGGCATAGGAAGAAGAATCTGTAGAAGAATGAACCAAGACATTGTGTGAAGAGGAAGACTCTCCTCCGTTTACTATAAGGGTTGAATTGCTGTTAAGATAGATAAGCTCACCGCCACTGCTGACGGTAGTGCGAGCAAGATTACGGTTAAAGATATGACCGTTCATATTCAGGGTAACCTTCTTACCCGAGGGGATGGTCAGACGCCGGTTAAAGTCGGCAGCATCCGTGGCTGCGTCCGTGGCTGCGTCCCAGTCCCTGCTCATGGATATGGTAATCTCAGTTGCAGGGGAAGAACCCACAGCTGATACAAGGGCATCCAAGGTGTTATACCCCGTGCCGTTAACGGTCCCCACGTAAGACTCGGCCCTGACCGCTGCCGGGACCCCAAGTATCCCCGCCATCACTATTATTAGAGCTATAAGAGCTATCCCCCGGCTCTTAAAAGCCTTTTTTAAATTGTTCATACCTTCCCCCTGAATAAAATACCTTATTCTTTAACTATATCCCGCAGTTCCTCAAGGCTGAACTCATAGGTGGTGTTACAGAAATGACATTCCACCTGTATGGGTTTGCCCTCATCTATCATCTCCATTATATCCTTTTTGTCTATACTGTATAAAGCCTTTTTTACTCTTTCTTTTGAACAATTACACTCAAAGGCGGTTTCTGTCGTTTCTGTAAATTCCACCCCGAAATCCCCCAGGATCTCATTAATGATATCCTCCGGGGTCATGCCGGCGTCCAGCATGGAAGTCACTGAAGAAATCTTAGACAGCTTAGCTTCCAGGGCATCTATTATCCGATCCTCAGTAAAAGGCATAAGTTGTATGATAAATCCTCCTGCCTGCCTTACGGTATTGTCCTTGTTCATAAGAACTCCAAGTCCTACGGAAGAAGGCACCTGCTCCGATTCGGCGAAGTAGAAGGTTATATCCTCCGCTATCTCTCCAGTCACCAGCCTGGTCTGGCCCACGTAGGGTTCCTTTAAGCCCATGTCCTTAATGACGCTTAAGACTCCCTTGCCTATAGCCCCTGATACGTCAAGCTTGCCCTTGTCATTGGCATGAAGGATAACCTCCGGATTAAGGGGGTAACCCTTGACCCGGCCGGAAGAATCCGCGGTAACCGTAAGTCCCCCTATGGGTCCGTCCCCTCTTATCTGGAGGGTGAGAACATCATCCTCCCCCTTCATCATAAGGCCCATCATGGCCCCTGCCGTAAGGAGGCGGCCTAAGGCGGCGGTAGCTACCGGGCTGGTATTATGGGCCTTCCTGGCATATTCCACAGTATCCTTTGTAGTAGCCGCAAAAAATCTTATGGAGGAATCGGCCGCTGTTCCTCTTACTATATAATCACTCATAATTTTCCCTCATGGTAAATCCCTCATCATCATCAATAATGGCTATCATAACATCCGCCAGGTCCGGATCAAACTGGCTGCCCTTACACCTCTCTATCTCCGCACGGACTTCCGATTGAGATTTAGGATTAGAATAAGACCTCTTGGAGATCATGGCATCATAACAGTCGGCGATGCATATTATCCTGGCCTCCTCCGGGATCTCTATGCCCATAAGACCGTCCGGGTATCCCCTGCCGTCCCACCTTTCATGGTGGCACCTGGCTCCCGTAGACAGGCCGGGGATCTCGGTAATGGTCTGTAAGATCTCGTAACCTACCACCGGATGGGTCTTAATGGCCTTGAATTCCTCCTCCGTAAGCTTTCCCTGCTTGTTTAAGATGTCCTCGTGGACACCGATCTTACCTACATCATGAAGAAGCCCCATACAGAAAATGTCCTCGCATTCCTTCTGAGATTTGCCCGCTCTCTTTGCTATCTCCCTGGAATACTCCGCCACCCTCAGGGAATGGCCGTTGGTATAATGGTCCTTGGCATCAACTGCCTGAGACAGGGCAAGCATTATTTCCTGGGAGAGACGCTCTTTAGCTGCTGCCGCCGCCTCTCTCTCTTTTGCAGCATGGAGCTCCTGCATGGTCTCGATAAGTTTCTCATAATCCGGAGTCTCTAGAGACAGATATATAACAAGAATCCCGAGAGAAGCCACGAAGAAGGTAATAAGCATATTATCAAAGAAGACCATCTGGAGGAAGAAAATGATACCCGCTCCTATCATCGACAAGATCATGGTGTAGATCTGGCTTGGCTTGTAGTCCTTCCAGTGGGTCATCATATAAACACAGCCCAGTAAGAATATGAGAATGGGGAATCCATACGCCACAAGTATAAAAAACTCCTTGTGGATATAGTTCCCGGCCCCGTCATAGTCAAAAACAAGGTGGGTAATGGGGTTTGTCAAAAGGAGGACATAATCCACCGCCACCAGGGTTTTACACAGCCTGCCCCAGTTCTTGGGCTCTGCCTGAAGATAGGAGAATACATAATAATCGAGTAGGGCGGATTTAACCGCCCTCTCA
>Ga0256407_10001516_pt1 | contig 48448 bp, 47 predicted proteins | sample RumenRJG_04DNA_FD_193489 | JGI IMG/M metagenome (GOLD analysis project Ga0256407, IMG submission 193489) | Bovine rumen microbial communities from Lethbridge, Alberta, Canada - RJG_04 | ecosystem: Host-associated > Mammals > Digestive system > Stomach > Rumen | place: Canada: Alberta...
CCATCTTGCTGATGAGCAAACGTTCACCATATATGTCATCTATTCTATAATTGCTATCTGAAATCATAGTGCAAAGGTAATACTTTTTAAGGAGACAACCAACGATTACCATCTGAAAATGTTAAATTCCATCAAAATTGATGGCGTCAGATGGTGAAGTCCATCAGAAGATGGTGTTTTTTCGTAAATTTGCAGAAAAATTTAAGAATAGTAATATGACAATTAGTGAAGCCTGTGAAAAGGTATTAAGAGATTTAGGCGGACGCGCCCAGTTGCCAGATATCTACCCAAGGGTTCTTAAACTGGTTACGTTTACAGGAGCTACGCCTAAAAACAGCATTCGTACAGAGATGAAAAACCATCCTCTGATTTTTCGTCATTCCCCAAACAAACCTAAAGGTTGGTGGGAACTCGTATCTTATCAAGAAGAGGTTGCTGCTCTCAAAAAAGAGAATGAAGAATTAAAGGATAGCAACAAACGCCTTACGTCAATACCCAAAGAAGCAGAGTTTATTGAAAGGTTTCTGGACGAGGTTATGGATGTATATAAATATGACAGGAAGAAGGCAGACCCAATCAGAATCATTATGCGTACTTTAGGCCATGAGGACGCTGTTGCTGTTCTAACGGCATGGATTGACGAAAAGGAAGACGAATTGGCTAAGGCATTAGAGAAATTGAAGATACAAATCCGCAACATCACCATGACAGGCAACGATGCGACTTATAATGAGTACAACGATAACGATAAAGACGAATAAACGATATGGCAAGAAAGATTATCATGACTGGCGATGAAGCGCAGTACATAGAACGTCGTGGAGCAAACTCTGTGGATGATGACAGAGAAATACGTATGGAGGGAAAACACGCACGATATGAGGAGAACGGTGGCGCACAGTCTACCCACTTCCCGCATCAGGGCAGTGAGGAGGCGGGCAGACAATGGTTTGAGTTTCTTATCGGCAGAGGTTTTATAGCCCCCGATACGGAGCAGGACTGTTGGCTCTTCCAGATGGGATTCTCTGTGAACCAGCCTGCTGAGGTGAGACCCGTAGAGTGGCTCAAGACGGTAGAGACGGCACGGCTAATGCTCTATAAAGTGTGTGATGGCCTGCTTGCATCCGGCAGCATCACCAAGTCGCGCATTGGCGAACTGGCCTCCCAGTGCTTTACCAAACAGGGCGAGCCGCTGAAGCTGGCAAAACCTAGGAAGGAGAATTCTATAGATGCTGATGCCATAGAGCAGTTCTTGCCGATGGAGTAGCCAAAAATCTTCCGACCATTTCCGACCTATAACGAAAGCCCTTTATAGACTGTTTTTTGCCTGATTTCTCCCGACCATTTCCGACCTGAAACGGTCGGGAGAAACCGTATAAATGCTTGATATTCAATAAGATAATTTTTCTACCTTTGCATCGCAATCCAATCCAAAAGGGTTTGAGATTGCGGTGCTGTTTGACTTATTGGTACAACGAAGATAATACTGCTTTCAAAATTTGTGTTTTCATTTTCTGAGTTTTTGTGAGATGAAGGTTGGCTTCCTCGGAAGCTCACTTCGACTCGGGTTAGTAATGTGTTTGTGAATAATGGGCGGTCAGCGGACTGCCAGAACCTGCCCTGCTGCGACAGCACGGCAGTTTTTCTCTTACACCTACACGCACGTATGTATGCGTACATTATCTACAATTTAAAGGATATGAAACAGGAATTACAAAATAAGGATTTGATGCGTCGGGCTGTGCGCCATTTGCTGGTGACGGATGACGACGTGATGAATGAGGCGGAGCGCATAGTGGGGCACACCCTGCAGCGTGAAAACCAAGGTGACAATGGATGCCTGACAGTGACGGAGATTGCCAGGGAACTGGAAATGGAAGCCAGAGACCTGAACAGTTTCCTGCGCGACAAAGGTATCCAGAAATGGAAGCAGGGTCAGTATCGGCTCACTCCCCAATATGAGGGGCTGGGGCTGACACACGACAGGCTTTTCATCTACTACTCGAAGGACGGGAAAAAGAAACGTCAGACCTATCTCGTCTGGACTCCCAAAGGTCTGGAATTCATAAGGAAGTTGATAAAAGGATGAAATAAAGGTAAAAAAGTAAAAAGGTAAAAGACGTATGACAAGAGCTTTTTTGTTTGATTCCCTTTGTGGGATGGTTTATCGTTGTATGTTTGCGGGTCTTGATGACTACGGACATGCACAGTGGGTTAACATCACTCCGGGTGAGGAACCCCAAACGCTGGATGAATATGTGGAGGATGAAGATCTCGAAGGTATGCGGTTCTTTGTCCTGTCGATGGAGGGCGAGACGGCCCAGCCGCAGCAGGTGGCAAAGGTTCTGGGTAAGGTGGCAGAATGTCCCATCAACGGACTTGGTGCCGACCTCGTATTTGCCGTAAAGCACATGCAGGAGATTGGCGTGAAGTGGGACAGCAAGCCACTGGAACTTGTTGTCAGGGTGCTTGAGAACGGCAATACCAGCAAACGCTCTGGCAAGTATTCCTTCTGGATAGAGGATAAGAACTATTGCTGCTCGGTGTTGGCCGACGTTGACGGTTTCGATTCTCTTGAAAAGCTGTTCTGGACGGTTCGCACCTATTTCTTGGTGTTGGAAACGTCGGCTGGGATTTCGTTCCTCAGCAAAGACCTCAGAATCTGTGACAAACTGAAGAAAGAGGCGAAGAAATCAGACCTCTCGATGTTTGGCCACGTTGAGAATGAGGCTTACGTGCTGAATTATTAAAAGGAAGAAGAATAAGGATAAGGTGAGAATTTCTAAACTGATTTTAAAATGGAAGCAACAGTAAGAATTCTGAATCAGTCGGGTCTGATGACACGTCAGTACCTTGACAAGAAAACAGGTGACCAGAAGGTCATCAATTCTGTAACCCTGAAGTTGACGGATGGTTTGAACACTTTCCTCGGTGAGATTACTGGTGAGAGGGCTGTCAACTGTCCTAAGTATGATCCTCAGTATCTGTACAAGGTGCAGTGCTCGATGGTGGTGCGTGAGTGGAACTCCCAGCAGACCGGCGAGGCCATGCAGGCCACGACAATCTATGTGGATAAAATCAACATGATGTAGTATGAAGAAGTTGCAGAAATCGTATAAGTCGAACACGAGAATCTATGATGACGGTTCGATTGAGGTTGACCCACAGGCTCAGGGAGAGCCAAGTCAGAAAGACGTGAAGAAGGTGGGTAAGAGTAAGCGGTATATTACCTCGGGTAAGAATCCGTTGACGTGTGTAGAACTGAAATGTCCTGAGGATGTGCCTGACAAGGCGGCCTACTTCCGAAAGGAGTTGGATAAGCTGACGAAGGACATTCAGATTGAGAAGCCCGAAATGCCAGAAGGCGAGTTCCTTGTGAACAAGGACAACCTGAAGGTGTGCTTTGCGGCAAAGGAAGGCAAGGTTACGGCCTGGCTGACATTTGAGACGAAAGGATTGTTGGAAGTAAGGAGAGAGCTGTACTCATTAACAAGCGAGATTGACAAATGTTTTGTAATCAACAGCGATTCGATTTGCCCACAGCAATAGTAACTGCTGCAATCTTCAATAATCTGGTGGACAGTGCACAAACCAAGTGGCTTACGAAAGAACATCGTAAGCTCAGGGAGGCACTGCCCTCCATTTTGGAAGGAGATGCGGAACTATTGGCACAATGGGCCAACGACGAGAATTTCATCAAGTTCTGCCAAGGGCAGGAAGCGAGTAGAAAGAAAGCGGCTGGAGGTAAAACCAAGGGTGAAGTCTTTAAGGCTTTGACTTTGGAAAAGAAACTCCAAACGTATTGCGACAACCTCAAGAAGTCGCTGCCGTTTGTCATCTTTATTGCAACCTATATTGAGACCGCTTCGGCAAGCGGAAAGTTAGGCTGTTGGAGAAAGCAAGCGGCGTGCCGTTTGAATGGTTTGTGTGTGATTGACTTCGACCACATCGAGGGAGATTGCAGGGCTGTTTGGGAAGAAGCCTACGCCAAGTTATCAGATGAGGATAAAGCAAGGATTCTCCTTGTGTATATCTCGCCGTCTGGGCATGGTTTGAAGGTGATTTTCATTGCCGACATCAACTATAACTTAATCGATAATCAAAAAGTCTTTGCTGAGAAACTCGGCCTGACAAATATCGATGAGGTATGCCGTGACGCTTCAAGAGGTGCGTTCCTGACTACTCGCGAGGACATCTTATTTATTAACGAAAACGAATTATTTACGTATGAAAACAAAGAATTTGGCGAGAAATATAACTCGCAGTATCATGCTGGTCATAGCCAGCCTACTATTGACGTTACTAAGATTAGTGCTGATAGCGCTGATATGGCCGCTGTGGAAAGTGCTGGAGAAAACCAACAGAGTGTATCAGGAGGCGATGGAGGAAACATGCGGGATGCTGAGTCTCTGATGTATAATGGTGTACCATACGCCAAGATTATCGAGGCTTGGCTTGACGGTGTGAATCTGGATAAGAATCGCCATAACACGCTGACGGAGTTGGCAAGCCACTTGCGGTATCTAATTGGTAAGAACCCGAAAAAAATTACTGAGATGGTAATGTCTTTGCCTTGGGTGCAAGACCTTGCAGCAGAGGGCGAAGATGTGGCTGGTACTGTCAGTTCTGTTATGGGTTGGCGGTACAATGAGAGGAAGCCTGACAAGCTTCGTGAGGCTCTTGAAAAAGTGGGCGCCTTGGAGCAGAAAACGTCTGTTTCTGCCAGTGCTGCCGATGATATCTATGCAGCAATGCCGCTGGATAAGTGGGCAGAAGAGTTGCAGGAAATGGCAAAGTATTATCCTTGCATGAAGGAGCTGTTTCTGAATGCTCACCCTCACAAGTTGCCTGCGATTCTTTTTTCTTCTGCGGCGTTGTTCGGGACGCTGATGACGAGGGCTTATTATCATTTTTGGTATGAGCCGGAGATTGTCCGCCGACTGAACTATTGCGTGTTTATCATTGGTGATCCGGGTGCAGGCAAGAATATTGTGGAGAAATTCTACAAGAAGATTGCCGACCCGATGATTCAAGCCGACCAATGCCTGATTGACGCGGTGAACCGCTACAAAGACGGCAGGACGGAACGAACCACTTCGACGAAGGCACAGAAGGGCGAGGCGTTGAAACGCCCTGTGGTTGGCATTCGTGTTCACCCAGCCCGAACTGCTACGGGTGAGTTTATTCGCCACATGCAGGCTGCCGTCGAAAACATCCAGGGGCACCCGATGAACCTGCACATGTTTTCGTTTGATGCGGAGTTGGATAATGTCACCAAGAACAACAAGGGCGGCGACTGGAAGGACCGCGAAATCCTTGAATTGAAAGCTTTTCATAATGAGGAGGACGGCCAGATGTACGCTAACCAAGAAAGCATCACAGGTATGTTTAATGTGTTCTGGAACTTCATCTATACCGGCACACCGTATGCCCTGCACCGCAAGGTGAACCAAAGAAATTTTGGTACAGGTATGAGCACCCGACTTGCCGTGATTCCACTCCCTGACAAGGGCATGGCGCAACGTCACCAGAAGGTTGACCCAAACTCCAACGAGGCACTCCGCACTTGGGCTTATCGGCTTGATAAGGTTGAGGGAGAAATCCCCATCGAGCCTTTGAATGACGAAACCTACGACTGGCAATCAAGTCACTTGGAGATTGCGGAGTTCAACGGCGATAAAGCGGACAGAACTTTGCTGAAAAGAATCCCATATTACGGCATCGGAGTAAGCCTTCCGTTCATTCTGATGCGTCATTGGGACGAGTGGCAGGAGTCCAAGACACTGACAATGGATGACACGGATAAGCGGCTCTGCCGCCTGGCAATGGAAATCCAATACAAGTGCCAGCAGTTCTTCTTTGGTGAGATGGCGTTCAACTACTTTGCCGACCAGAACAAGGAGTTCGTACAGCGTCGCCGCACAGGTCGCTACGAAGAATGTTTCCGCAAGCTGCCCGATGAATTCAAAACCCAGCAGTTCATGGACGGTTTCGGTGTCTCTCAGTCTGCTGCCCAGCGCGCTATCGCAAGGCTCCAGCAGGATCAGTTAATTGAAAGGGTAAAGTACGGTGTCTATAGGAAGGTTCTGCAGGAACTGCCTTAAACTTACCCACTTACCCAGTTACCCACTTATGACAGGAAGGTATTTCAAAGTTAAGAGTTAAGAATTATGTTACCAAGAGGAATTAGAAACAATAATCCACTGAACATCCGCAGAAACAAGGAGCAGTGGCAGGGATTGAAGAAAGAGCAGACGGACGGAGCGTTCTGCCAGTTTGAGGACTTAGTGTATGGGTGGCGAGCAGCGTTCAAGCTGCTCACCCGTACCTACTACCACACGTATAGGCTCTATACCATTCGAACCATCGTGAACAAGTGGGCACCACCCAACGAGAATAATTCGATGGCGTATGTGGAGAACGTCAGCCGTTTAACGGGTATCCACCCTGATGAGCCATTAGGCATCCCCTCAGAAAGTCCAGCCCACTGGATAGCCCTTGGTGCTGCGATGGCGATACAGGAAAACGGCATCACCTCCATCGATTGGTTCGCCATGCTGCGAGGGTGGGAGATGGCACGCAACAGTGTGTAGAACTACTGGTGGAACACGCAAAAATTCGTTACCCCCCTTAAATGATGTTAAACTGCTGTAAATGGATAATCTAAACCCAACTAATGGACTTGCATAAAAATCTCAAAAAGGTGTAGAATATGGCATAGCAAAAATCTCAAAAAGGTGTAGAATATGGCATAGCAAAAATCTCAAAAAGGTGCGAACATTCGAAAGAAACTCGAATAAATGTACGAGAATTAACATCTTTTGTCCAAAATAAACCCGCCGAGCAATCAATAGTTCGGCGGGCTGTTTGTAGAGAGTGTGTTTATTTTGCCTATTTTGCGTAATAGCTTTCTATCAGCTGCCCAATCTTTGCAATGTCGAAGAATTCGTCCAGATTCTCCAACTTGTAGTCGGGCATGATGCCTTCGTCGATGTTCTCACCCTTCAGGTTGATGAGACGGGCACGGTGGGTGGAGTACCTGTAGCCGAAGCCCTCAGCCGACGGGTTGAACAGGACACAGCATGAGCCACCTCCCGATTGCTGTCCGATGAGGGCTACGCCGTAGTCCTTCATCATAGCTGGGAACATATTGGCACACGAGAAGCTGTAGTTGCTGGTTAGTACACCTACGTTCAGGTTTATATTCACCTCCTTGTCCTTCTCGTCAAATTTGCCGTCCAGGTTGCGGTCTACCTCATAGGTGACCTTCATCTTCTGTCCTGTCAGCACATTTTCGTAATACATGTCAGGTCTGTTGCAGAACAGAGAGGAGAGGAATACCACCACGTCTGAAGAGCCTCCGCCATTTGTCGATATGTCGACGATGAAATTCTTGACCTCTGGGTCGTTCTGTGCCTTCTCCAGCGCGTCAATGATGATGACCAGCCAGTCGTTGGGAAACTTGTCGATGGTGGGTCTGGGGCCTTCGCCCTTGTAGAACTTACGCCATCCGGAATCGTCGCACAGGAAACTTTCGAACTGGCAATAGACCGTATTACCTACTTTTACATAGTGTACGCCCTTGCCAAACTTCTCTTCGCGCTTGGTTCTCAGTTGATTTCTTATTTCTCTTACCGCATCCCGTCTGTCTTTAATGGGTTGATATTCTGGACAATACCCCAGGAATTCCGTTAACAGGGTAGTTCTGATGGATTTCAGATTTTCCACAAAGGAAGGATTTCCTTTCAAATCGCTGATTACTGTTACGTCCGTATAGGTGTGTCCTCCATCGTCGAGCAGATAACTCAGTGCGCCTGTACCAGAGATGTAGTTGAACATATCTGTTGACAGCAACAGTTCGCGTGTCATCTGGCCAGCCTGTCCGTAGTCCTTCAGAGCCTGGTCCATGCCTTTCTCCTTCATGCTCTTTTCCAATAGTGTACGGCCAGGATATCCGAAGAAATTGGTCATGGTGAAGCAAAGGTTCTTGTAGCTGAACTCAGCCATGTCGGATGTGCGCTTCTCTTGGAGAATGGGTGTAATGAAGAATTCAGGATATCCGTCATTCAGAGAGTAGGCACCATTGGGAGCCGTCATCACCGTTTGTCCGTTGAAGGCTGCTATGTGCATGTAGCCATCGGTATAAAGGTCGGCAATGGTTGCAAAGGGGAAGTAAACGTTCTCGCCGTCCTCTCTGATGTCAATGCCGTATTTGCCGTAGTCCAGCGTCACATCTACCTGCTTGGGTGAAGCGTCCAGCGACTTCCAACGGATGATGGGCAGGGCGTCGTAGGTGGTGTTAGGCATTCCTGGCTGCACCATTCCCATCATGTTGGTAAACGCCTCGTAGTCGTTGCTCATGAAAAGGTCTTTCTCGGTGTCCACCTTAGCCGTACCACATGGATTGGTCAGCGTGTATTTACCATCGCCGAAGTTCTGCACCTGTATCGTTGTGCCAGGATACATCATCTCCTGGAAACTGCTGACGTTGATGTAGGCTACGTTGGGCATATCGTAGTAGAAACGCAACAGCACCGTGCCTAAAGATTTTTGTTGCGGGTCAACAACGGGGTACAGGCGTTCCACATACTTCTTGTCCTTGTCGCCACCACCTCCACCACCACTGGGGTTGTCCTGGTTGTCCACACACGAGGTCAGCGTGAAACTACCCACCATCATCAAGGTTAGCAGCAGCCAAAATGTTCTGTACTGTTTCATAGTCATAGTTTTTAATGCTAATGTGTTTTAATTTTTTATTTCTTTATTTCTTATTTCTTTCCCTTCACCAGCATCGTGGCAAGGAAACCTGTGAGGAAGATGACCGTGGTGCCAAGGACGATAGCAAGGTAGGGATGCAGATGGATGCCTGGAAGGTTCCAGATGGAAGCAAGGGATATCCAGGCGATGACCAAGATGCCTGCCACACAACCGAGGAAGGCTGCCAAGCGATTGATGCGCACAGGGATGCATCCCAAGAGGAACAAGCCCAGCATGCCTCCAGAGAAGATGCTGCTTAAAGTCCACCATGCGTCGATGATGCTCTCGACACTCAGCATGGCGATGGCTACACAGGCACCCAGCATTCCCACGCCGAAGCTGGAGAAACGCACAATGGCCAACTCTAATTTCTGATGCTTATGATGGTCTTCTGGGTCGTGATGGCGCAGGCGGTCAGTAACCTTGCGAGCCTTCAGGAAGAAGGGACGCACATAATCGGTCAGGATAATCGTAGCTGCAGAAGTGACACTGGTTGATACAGTCGACATGCCAGCTGCGAAAATCGAGGCAATCAGTAAGCCACGCAGACCTACGGGCAATCCGTTGACGATAAAGTAGGGGAACACATAGTCGGGCTTGGCCTGAATCTCTGCAGGCAGAGGGGCTACGCCAGCCTGATAGTAGCTGTATAAAGCACTGCCGATGAGGAAGAAAAGGGCTGAAACGGGGATGAACAAATAGCCCCCAAACAAGGCAGAGAACTTGGCATCCTTGTCCGTCTTGGCGGCATGATAGCGTTGTACGTAGTTCTGGTCGATACCATAGTTCTGCAGGTTAATGAAGATGCCATAAATCAAGCAAACCCAGAACGTAGAGGTGGTAAGGTCGCTGGTAAACGCACCCAACGAGAACTTATTACCCATCGGTGAGTTGGCAGCCAGTTCGAAGGTCTGCATAGGACCCTCTGGCATGGAGAACATCAGGATGGCAAGGCACAGCAGGGCTCCACCTATTAATATAATGCCCTGAATGGCATCTGCCCAAATGACCGCTTTCAGTCCACCCATCATGGAATAGATGATGATACCGATGGAGGTCAGGATGATAACGGTGTGCATGTCCCAACCCATGAGGATATACATGGGAACAGCCAGCAGATAGAGTATCGAACCCATGCGTGCAATCTGCGTTAGGAGATAACAGGCTGAGGCATACAAGCGAGCCCACGCGCCAAACTTCTCCTCCAAGAAGGTATAGGCCGAAACAGAACCACTATGGCGATAGAACGGCACGAAATACTTGGCTGCGAAATAGCTCGCAATAGGGATGGAGAGCGAGAAGACAAAGGCATTCCAGTCGGCTGCAAACGCCTTGCCCGGATAGCCTATGTAGCTGATGCTGCTGACATACGTGGCAAATATCGACATGCCCACCACCCAGCCAGGAATGGAATGACCTGCCGAGGTGAACTCGTCGGCACTCGACCCCTTCTTGAAGAACGAGCAGCCGAAGACGACGACACCCAGTGTGAAGGCGATGAAGACGATGAAATCAATAACGTGCATTGAAATTTGAGATTTGAAGTTTGAGGTTTTTGATTACAACTTCAGTTTTCCGTTCTCAATGGGCAGTGCCTCAAGTGCTTTCTGGATTCTCAGACGCTCAGGAGCCTCGAACTTATAGAACGGAGAGGCTACGAAATCGTCGTTGATGATGCCCAGCATGGCAAGGGCGCACTTCAGTCCCTTCAGATAGCTGGAACCATGCTTGCCAACGGTATAAATCGTGGTGGAAATCTGCATGATTAATTGCTGCAGGTCGAGCACACGATTGATGTCACGCTTAGAAGCGGCATCATACATAGCCACATAGAGCTCAGGGAACATGTTGGCACCACCATTGATACCACCCTGTGCTCCCAACAGTACACACTCGCCCGTAATCTCCTCAGGACCTACCAACATGGCAAAATCCTTGCGATGCTGCACCTTATACATCACGCTCTGGAAATAAACGGCATTGGCACTGGAATCCTTGAAGCCAACCACCTGCTTCATCTCAGACAAGCGCTTCACGGTGTCAGGAGCAAAGCTCACCTTTACGTGACTTGGCATATTATACAGGAATACGGGCAAAGGCAATTGAGGCACCAATTCCTCGTAGAACTGAGCCAACTCAGGCTGACCAGTGGCAAAGTAATAGGGTGGAGCACTTACCACGCCGTCGGCACCATAGTCGGCAGCTTTCTTAGCCAAGCGCACACTCTCTTCTATCGAGGTGTCGGTGATGCAAGCCAAGAGGGGCAGACGTCCGCGATTGATGCGACACGACTCCTTAATCATCTGCTTACGCACATCGTACGAAAGGCTCTGCTCCTCGCCTGTAGTACCCAGTACAAAGAGTCCGTGAACACCACCTTCGATAAGGTGCTCTATCAGTCTTTCCAATGACTCTACGTCCAAAGTCTCGTTATCTTTCAGGGGAGTAACCAGTGGTGGAATAATACCACTCAGGGGTGTTTTGAATGTTGTATTCATAATTTCTAAGAGTTTATTTTAAAGACGAACAACCCCCTTCTTTGTCATCTAAAGAAAGGGGTTGTTTTTCTGTTATTCTCGATTCGCACTTTTTCAGAGCAGCGCCTCGGGTATCAGTTCCTGCGCACGCTGGAAATCTTCTGGCGTGTCCAGTTCGTACGAGAAATAATCTGTAGTATCTACCACCTTGAACGTATAACCCTGAGGAATCAGACGCTCAAAGGCACGTTCGTAGAAGATGTCAATGAGACCTTCCTTGGTAATCATCTGGTCGAGCTCCTTGTAGATGGCCTCGCTGTATGCTGCAGTCATCTTCTCAATACCTACCGATTCGCCAATGGCATCAGCAGGATTACAGGTCTTGTTAATCTCTGTGATGTGTCCATCGGCATCCACGATAACCTTGATTTCCTCTTCGCCCAGTTCATGACGATTCAACGCCAAAGCGGGTTCTTGCATCTGTGCGATGCGAACCACAGCAGCAGGGTCGCAAAGGATATCGCTGTCCATCAACAGGAAGTCTTTGCCACGAACCACCTCGCCAGCCATCCAGAGCGAATAGATATTGTTGTTGTGCTCGTAGTCAGCGTTGTGGAGGAAGTGGAAGGTTGGTTTTTCTAGATTATCTAGAGGTTCTAGATTTTCTAGAAAACTACGAATCTGGTCTCCACGATAGCCTGTTACCACCACAAACTCTGTGATACCAGCTTGTTGCATAGCACGAACGGTACGCTCTAAAAGGGTGCGATTGCCCACCTTTAGCAGACACTTAGGTTTCGTGTCCGTCAAAGGGCGCAGGCGCTTGGCCATACCAGCTGCTAAGATAACTCCAATCATATTACTTTTCGTTGTAAACTTTGAGGATAGTATCTACAACCGTCTGGGTCTGTTCCTTACGGCCCAATGTGATGCGCAGGCACTCCTCCAGACCCTTGTCGCCCATGAACTTAATCTTATAGTCCTGAATCTTCAGGGCTTCCATCAGGCGGTCCTTAATCTCAATAGGATACTTGATGAGGATGAAGTTGGCAACAGACTTGTATACCTTGAAGCCAGGCAGATGGCCCAGTTCCTTTTTGAAGAGGTCGCGTCCCCACTGCATATCGTCAGCCACCTGGCGATAGTGCTCGTTGCTGTCGAGAGCAGCTAAAGCAACAGCCTCAGAGAAGCGGTTGTAGCCCAGATACTTGTTCACATAGCTCAGGAACTGATCGTGACCCTTGCCAATGAAACCAAAGCCACAACGCAAACCAGGAAGTCCGTAGAACTTACTGAGGGTACGAGAGATAATCAGGTTGCTATACTTGTTCACCAATGGAGCGATGTAAGCAGTATCCATAGAGATAAAGCTAGCATAAGCCTCGTCAATAAGTACCATCGTATCAGAAGGAATATTCTCCATGATGCGACCCGTCTCCTCAGGAGTCAGTCCGTTACCTGTGGGGTTGTTGGGCGATGCCAACAGCAACATACGGGGATGAACACGATTGGTGAATTCAATCACCTCGTCTACGTCATAGGCGAAGGTGTCTTCCTTCTCGTGTAAGGGATACATCTCAAAGGTACCACCACACTCAGAGGCTACACGATTGTAATACCACCAAGAGAACTCAGGAATCAGAATCTTTGTATTGGGTTCGCTGGCGCCTTCCTGGCTGTTGATTGACAGGAAATAGTGGATGGCATTCTTCAGCATATCCTCGCCACCATAGGTCAACAGCACCTGCTCCTCAGGTACACCATAGATCTCGCTCAGGCGAACAGAGATAACACTCTTCTTGCCCTGGTCATAGATGCGGGTGTAGAAGCAGAGCGTCTTAGGATCGAAATTCTTGATAGCCTCTACCACTTTCTGGCTGGGCTCAAAGTTAAACTCGTTTCTGTCGAGATAATTCATTTGTTTTTCCATATTCTTATGTTTTATCGATTTTCATTAATAACATTCCAATTAATATCCAGATAATCTCCCTCACGCGACAGATGATGCTGACGAAGATTCCCAAGGCTGCTGAAAGTCCAAGGGCTGCGATGGACAGCACAAAACCACCCTCCTGAACACCCAACTGCATAGGCAGGAAGCCAATGAGGTTGGCAAATAGGGTAGTGAACGACACGATAAGGATGCTATGCAGGAAGGTAATGCTTAGTCCACCCAGTCCTCCTCCATTGTCGATGCCAAACAAGAGCAACATAAACAACACTTCAGAGCTCTGGACAACGCGTGAGAAATACTCCAATACCAGGCTCTTGTAAAATGCCTTCGTGTCTTGTCCGTAAAGCGCTGCTATCTGTTGGTCGATGTTCTGAATGGTCTCCGAATGGCGAGCCCAAAAACGCAGCGTCCAGCGCTTCATGCCTGGAATACGACTGATGACGCCTAATACATACTTCACCAATCCCTTGCGGTAGCCCTGTGAGAACAGGTAGAAGAAAAACAGGCAGAAGGCAACAATGATGCCTAGTGTGATGCCAATGGCAGGGGTGATAGGCAGGTCGCCAGCAAGGGCGAGAGCCAGATAGATGAAGATGCTAAGGAACCAGAACCAGAAGTGGGCGAAGAAGTGCATCATAGCATAAAGGATGACACTCGATGTGGCATGCTCCTTATCAACATCCTTTGAGAGTTCCATGATGCGATAGGGTTCGCCACCGAGTCCACCCACGGGGGTAGCATAGTTCAGGGCATAGCCCGTAATTGTCAGGCGATAGATGCGCCAGAAACTAAGGGGTGCCTTAGTACCCAGATTTCCTTCAATGATAGCCTTCCAAGCCAGTGCGTTCAGTCCATAGACAAGCAACCATACCCCAATGATGGGGATAAGCCAATAGCCTGCATGACACAAATGCTGCCATAGTTCAACGAAACTGACGTCAAACGTAAACAGCATCACCACCACAGCTGCACAGCCGAGGAAGAAAAACAGGTTATTCAGGCGTTGCTTCGTCCACTTCATAATCAATTATAGCTTATCAGCCAACTTGCGACAGAAGGCTTCGTGACGACGTTTTACATAGAGATAAAGCAGTCCCATGCCTACAATCTCCCATACGAAATACATCACGGGAACATCCAGCAGGCAGAACAGGAAGAGCCAGAAAGAACGGAAGTTGAAGGTCAGCAAACCGTTCCACTTGATGACAGGCAGAGAATACTGACGGAACTCCTCACGAAACTCCTGGGGAATGGCATCAAGACTGCCAAACTTACTACGCAGCTTAGCCAGCAGACGCTGGAACTGGGGCGTAGAAGCTTCCTGTTTTTTGGTATAGTCAATGTATGTCTTCTGGAAATAACGCTCATAGGCAGGGGTTGATTCGTCCATCTGGTCGTAGATTTCCTGCTGGCGCTTTGAATTGTCAAGTTCTGAACCTTTCTCGCCCTTGAGGAAGAACAGGTGTACCTGGATGTAATAGTCGGCCAAACGCTGCTGACCACCTGTACCCATGAAACCTGCAATAACGCCAATAATGTAAGCGATACCTGTAACAATCAGTGCATTCTCTGGGGTGTCCTCGATACCCAGCCACTGGAATTCCAATTCGTGGTGCAAGTAGAAACGATAAATCATGGCATGGTAGATGGGGATAAACCAGGTGAAACCAGCCAAACCATCGAGGATGCGTCCTAACTTACTCTTCTTACCCGTCATACGAGCCAATTGTCCGTCTGTGCAGTCGAAGATATCTGCCAAGCAGAGCATCAGGATAGCGATGATGTTGAACATCAAACCCTCCATGCCGTTGTAATAGAAACTTGCGCAACCAAAGAAGATGGCACTTCCAGCTCCGATAAACATGGAAAGAATGGTTACCGTATTGGGGTGTATGTCAAGGCGTGCAAAAAGCAGCGCCCAGTAATAACAAAAAGGGCGCACAAAGTGCAGGTCTAACCAGTCTTCCGTATCAGAAGACTTCAGCGTTTTCTTAAACTCTTCGTTCATTATTCTACGTCAAAAAGTTAAATTCAGCCTGCAAAGGTACGAATAACTGAGCGAAATGCCAAAGGAAAATGAGTTTTTTCCTTTTATTTAACGTAGTTAACGCCGTATGGACTCCTCAAAATGGTGGTGTCCTCCCTGAATGCTCTCTGCTCGGTCGGAGTAGGGCATATAGACATCGGCAAAGCCTCCTTCTGGTATGTCAATGTCCATGATAAACTTGTCCTTCTTGATTTTCCATGATACACTGACCTTTCCATGAGCACTCATCGTAGAACCTTTACACCACGTCAGGTCCCCAACAGGGTGGGGTGCAATCTCAATCAAGTCGCCATTGCGCTGAATGCCCAGCAAATCAGGGATGAGCAGGTTTTCAATGTGTGCCATCATGAAGTGGTTCATCGAGGCTCCATGGTCGGGGTTCCATTGCTCTGTCAGGGTGGTCTGTCCCTTCTTAATCTGATAGCCGTAGCCAGGCACATCGTAGTGGTTCAGCATCTTGTACAGCAATTCACGATGTCCATTCTTCGCCAGTGTGTAGAACAAGTAGCGGTTGCCCACATCACCCGTAGTCAGTCGGTCGCCATGCTGATGGATGTCCTTAATCAGGTTTTGCAAAACAGCCTGATAATCTTTCTCAGGCACAAGCTTTAGATAAAGAGGCAGGGCCAAGGAACATTGTGAACCTGTGCCATACGTCTTGCGTTTGGCATCATAGAACTCGCGATTAAAAGCCTGACGGATATTCTCTGCACGTTGGTTGAACGCGTAAGCTTCATCCCTTTTTCCCAACTGTTTGGCCAATACGTACATATAACACATCCACTGGTAATAGTGGGCTGTAGCCACCAAGGGCATAGGGGTGTTCTGTGAGAATCCTGCACGTCCTGGTCCATAGTCGTACCAGTCGCCCAGTCCCATTTTCAGGATATAGGCAGAGTCTTGTGAAGCCAGATAGTTGATATAGCGCTTCATGGGTTCGTAATATTCACGAGCCAGCGAGAGTTCGCCATAGTGTTGCCAATAAAGCATAGGCAGGGCAATGATGGCACCTCCCCATTCGGGCGATTCCTGGAAAGGCTTGGCCCACGAACCCGTAAACTGCGTGTATTCTGGAGCAATCTCCGGCATCGAACCATCCTCATGCTGAGCATCCACAATGTTCTGCATGGTCTGTTCTATCATGCTTTGCGCATCATAGTTATAGACCAGCGCTTCGCCATTCAACCAGTCTTGTTCCAACCATCCCAGTTTCTCACGTGCAGGACAGTCTGTCCATACCGCCTGCCAATTGCTGCGAATGGCTCTGTCTATGAGTTTGTGGGTGTCGTTGATCAGCGGATTGGAACACTCAAATTCTCCTATGCGCTGGGCTGAATTGTATATGAAGCACGACTTGATGTCCTTCAACACCTTGATGTCGCCTTCTATCTGCAGATACCGATAACTGTAATAAGAGAAACGGGGGTGCCATGTCTCTTTGCCTTCACCTTTCAGAATGTAGGTGTAATAGTGTGGTCGACCCGTCTGTTTCTGATTGCAGAGTCCTTCTGGAGTCAGTGTCTCTGCAGGGGTTATTTTCAGATACTGTCCAGGCTTGCCACTCACGGTTATCTCTGGGTATCCTGCTAAGTTCTGTCCCATGTCAAGCACCATCAGCGAGTCTTTCCGCAGCGTCTTCTTCACAGGGAATTGCTCCATGATCTTCACAGGCTTGGCTATCTGCTTGCGTAACAGTCCCTTAGGGGCTTCCTGTATGACAACGGGCTTCCAGTCTATAGGTTCTATGCGGGCATCATAATCCTCACCTCCATAGATGCTGTTGAACACGATGGGCGAGGGTGTCCACTCCCAGTTCTCATCACTGAGCAATCGCTCACGCATGCCATCTTCATAGATGACGTAAAGGAAAAACTTCAGGGTAGGGGGACCGAATGAGATGCGCAACTTATGGTATCGTCCTCCTTGCTCGTTATAGAATCCGTTGCCCAAGAGTACTCGAATCTCGTTGTCTCCCAGCTGGAGATAGCTGGTGACATCGTAAAGATTATAGAAAATGCTCTTGTCGTAGTCGCTCCATAGGGGTGCAAACTCTGCATCGCCTACTTTCTTGTTGTTGATGGTAAGCTCGTAGAACCCCAGTCCGCAGATGCGTAATTCTGCTTTCTTAATCGTCTTCCATGGTTTGAACGAACGACGCAGAATGATGCTACGGCGTGATAATGTATCAGCCTTCGCCCATAATGACTTCGATTCTTTCAATACGGCACCTTGATAGTGTCGCCCTTCAGGAATATGAGCCTGTTGGCGTGTGATGGCACCAATCCACTGGGCACCACCGAAATAGTCTTGGGCAAAGGAACTGGAAACCCCTAGTATAACTAGTATTACTAGTCCGACTAGTTTAACTAGAAATCTTCTCATAGCGCTTGCTCGATGATGATTTTTCCAAGGTCTTTACGCTCGCCTTTCAATTGCCCGTCGACAAATACCTTGAGTCCTTTGCCAACATGATAGCGCGAACCGTCACGATCCCAGACAATGGTGAGGTTATGTCCATGATACAAGACATTGTCCAGACAGAAGTAATCCCATTTGTCCTTGGGCAACAGCGGATTTACCTCAATGGTCTTATCGGCACGAGGACGCAAACCACACAGTCCTGTAATCATCAGGTCGTTGAATGTGGAGTGGTTGTAATAGCGGGAGCGCTCTTGGTCACCCTTCAACCAGTAACCTGTCGTCTCGTCCAGATATTCGCCAATATAAGGCTTGCCACGCATGTGCTGACTCTGCATGTATTTCTCCAGTTCAGCGAAATACAGGGAATCACCCACTACCGGATTGCTATAGTCGTTGAGATAGTTGGCCATGGCAGTCAGTGTCTGACTGGTGGCGAAGGGCCAAACAGCACCATCCCACTCGCATTTGCCTACACCGTGGGTGCGGAACTGGGGATGACGACGCTCTGCTGTTGTCTGACCATAGGGCGCTGAAAAACCTTGTGGGTCAGCAGCCTGCAACCAAGCCACGCTATATTTCGCTTCATCTTTTGCCATGTGGGTGTACCAGGGCATGTAGCCGATAGCCTCACGCACATTCGCACTGGAGTCGATGCGATGAGTCTCGAAGAACTGGTGTTTCTCGTTCCACAACTTTGCATGTACCTTTTCTTTCAGGTCGGCAGCCTTGTCGAAATAGGTCTGAGCCTTGCTGTCAGAACCAGCCAACTTGTTGATGTTGCCAATAGCCATGGCGTTTCCATACATATAGGCATTGATAGAGGGGCGCAGGTATTTCTTTCTGCGTCCACCACTGATGGTTTCCTCCATAGCGTCCTGGACGTCAGCCTGCCAATAGTAGCCACCATCGCGGGTGTGGGTGCTCTCCCAATCGTTATAATCCCATTCCAGAGAGGGCAACATGGAAACAATCCAATCCTTACGACCGTCCACCATATAGCGTCCCCATAGCGAATGGGCTATCCACGATGAGTATTTGTTGATGCGCTCCATGGGTTTTCCATCGTTACCCTTGTACCAGGTCTCCATGATTTGGTCGAGCCACATGGGGTTGCGCAACCAGCGACTCTCATGAATATGATGACCTACGCCTGAAGAGATGAGATTGTACTTGTCTGCGTACGAACGATTTACCAAAAATTCCGTCATGGCATAGCCTACAGGTGTTGTCTTGATGTGCTTGCGAAGTGTCCACCAACGGAAATACCACATTTCCTCAAAACCCTTGTTGGGACAGTCGAACAGCGGCACATTCTGTGTCATCCACTCCCACGACTTCGCATTCGGAATCGTCTGAATGATGTTCTCATCCTCCATCGTATTGAAGTAGTCTACGTAGTGCTTATAGTCATTATATTTCAAAACGGTTGCTGTCCCATCCACATCCTTGCTGCTAGTCTTCACGTTGCTGATGGCATAGACTGCCAAGGGTGCATCCTCGCCAGCTTTGTCCAGCGTACCATACCAGTCGGCTTCAGTATCGATGGTTGGGAAGGTTCTACGTTCACCCGTGCGGAACATCACTCGCTCAATGCGCTCTACAGGGGCAAAGAACATTCGCAGACCTGCCTTCTTACCATTGATGTAAACCTCTATCATTCGCTTGGATACACTGAGAATGGCTTTGATGTGGTAGGTCTGATTGGGCTCATATTTGCCCAATCCACCATATCGGGCACCCCCCTTGCATCGCATAATGCCTTCGTCAGTCAGTTCGATGCGCGAGCAGGCTGTACCATGTTCATCTAGGAATTCAATCTGCAACAGTCCTGTATTGTTCTGCGATGCTTTTAGGTCGAATTCCACCTCCAATTCCTTGGCAGCAGGCACTTTACGCTCCACACGAGCATAGTCGAACGGATTGCTGTCTGAGAGTGTCAGCCAACCGTTATCCAAGGTAACAGTGGCTCGTTTGGGGGAATAGATGTTCCAGGTGGTAATATCTGAAAGAGTGGCCACACTGAATTCCGTTCCATCTGCATGGCTGTGCGCCTCCGTCTGTACTGGTACTGGAATATGGGCTACCCACATGTCCTCCTTGTTCATCGAGTAGGTTACCCAGAGGTCTGAGTCCTTAGGCACACCATTGCCTTCCTGAATACCTCTTACATATTGCGGACCATAGCTCTTGTAGTTGCCACCATAGCGCATGGGAGGCACCTCGCCTTGTACGAGGTTCAGCGTGGTATATTCCAGTCCGTCTTTCGACAATGATATACCCAATGGCCAACGATATTCTGAGGGGTTATAGATGGTGGCATAAGTGCCATCCGTCAGTCGCTGTCCCCATATCTTCGCATTGCTGTTCACGAAACCCTTGGCTCGCTCTACGGGCTGTGCCCAGGTGTTACCGCCATCGTCGCTGATACTGGTCAGCGCATGTTTCCATAACGAGGCAATACGTCCGTCGGGCAGGGTATAGTCGCAATAGGCCTTATATTCCTTGTGCAGCGGAATCAGGGGGTCGTTACGGTCGGCCTCCTCCACCCATTGCATCCTGTAGCGTGGGTTGCCCAGAATCTCTTCGCAGGCTTTGCGGGTAGCTTTGTCGGCCTTGGTATAGAAGGGGAAGAGGGGTTTACTAGTTCCACTAGTCTTACTAGTATAACTAGAATAACTAGTATTGAGATAAATAAAATAGATAGGTCCGAAACAGCCATCTTTCTTCACCTCACGAATCACACGTCCAATGCCATTGCCATCATTGGGGTCGTCCTTACGGTCAAAGGCCACACCATAGTTGCCTAGGGCATACAATTGCCCGCTCTTGCTGACATACCATCCCACACGCTGGTGCATGATGGCTATCAGGTTGTGAGCCTTCTCAGGGCGATTGGGCTTCTGGAAACCTTCAGGCACCTGTATCTCAGGAAACAGAATCTCTGGGTCGGTCCATGTGTAGCCATCTTTCGAGGTCTGCAGCATGGTGCGCGAAGGTGGAATGTGCTCGTCGCTGGGGTCGCAGAGGTAGTGCACATAGAATTGGTTGTTCCAATAAGCCATCATGGGCTGGTGGTTATACGTCCAACCATCGTTGTCTGCCTTGGTGGGATGTTCGCGGTTGGCCTGCATGATCTGGATGTTATGCACACCCACCACGGGCGACAGTCCGCCATCATGGCGATAAGGATTGCTCAGCGTCTTACCCGTATAATGGATGCGGTCGTTGGCGTGAAGCAGTCCGTAAACAATGCTTTCTGGTGCCTTGAAAATAGTGCCGTGCTTGTGCAGTACAGGCACTTTCACCTTCTTCGAAACATCTTCAAATTTCACGAAGTCTTTGGTGAAATGGGCACCAAAATCCTTCAAGCGATAACGGTCGTAGTATATCAGCCAACCACCATCCACTTTGCAGGTCGTCGGACCTTCCATCATCTTGCCAGTGAAGGGCTCTGAGGCTTTCGACCAAGGACCGTAGGGCGACTTGGCATAGGCCACCTTGATGTCACGTTCAGGACGGGTGTTGTCCTTCAACACCATCACATAGTCGTTCTTGCCTCGTTTTACCAGTGTTGCGTCAATACACGAGAATCCTGGGTCTATCATCAACTTCGTAGGCGCAAAGGTCTTGAAATCCTTCGTGGTAGTATAATACAAGCGGTGGTTGTTCTTGTGGTCTTCCAATGCATCAGGGAATTTGCCAGGAATGCACGATGCCCAGATGATGACGGCCTGCTGCTTCACATCGTCCCAGAACAGCTCTGGCGCCCATACATTGACCGTTGTCGTGTCAGGCATCACCTCGATGAAACGCTCCTCGCTCCAGTTCTTCAAGTCCTTCGAACAGGCGTAGCCGAACCCTCTGTCACCACGCCATGACGACGTCCACACCAGATGGAATATGCCATCGGGCGTACGGATAATACTGGGGTCGCGCATCACTTTCTGCCGACCTACCTCAGGCTTCAGCCAAGTGCCAGGAATACTGTCCCACTTCCAACCGTCGTAGCTGTAAATGAACCGTAAGCCTTCGTTGGCGGGCTCATGGAAAGAGGTGGAGATATATACTTCACGTTGTGCCAAAGCCGTCAATCCCATGACTGACAGCAGTAAAAATATACAAAAACGTTGTTTCATGTTAATCCTTATTTATTATAAGACGGAAAATTTGGTGGATTGTAACTAAATAACTAATTTTGTGCTCAAATTTGCAACTGATTGAAAAAATGAGAAGACTAACAACAATGCTATTCTGCCTGACCATGGTGCTTTCCATGCAGGCTAAGAAGGAAGCTGCCCGAACCAACGGCTATCCCATTACTCAAGTACCCTTTACCGCTGTAAAGATTACGCCTAACACCTTCTGGGGCGACCGCATCCGTGCTGCTCGCGAAGTAACCATTCCGCTGGCTTTCCAGAAGTGTGAGGAGACGCATCGTTACGAGAACTTCAAGATGGCTGCCTATACCCTGCAGCATCCTGGACACGAAGGACTCAACACCCCTAAGTGGGATGTGGCTAAGTTCATGGGCTTCTCGTTCGATGATACTGATGTTTATAAGACCATCGAAGGTGCCTCGTATGTCCTCCAGACCTATCCTGACGACAAGCTGAAGGCGTATATCGACTCCGTGCTCGACATCGTGGCTGCTGCCCAGGAGGCCGACGGCTACCTTTATACCGCTCGCACCATCAATCCTCAACATCCTCATGGATGGGCTGCTCATCAGCGTTGGGCTGCCGAGGAACATGCCAGTCATGAGCTCTACAACCTGGGTCACATGGTCGATGCAGCCTGCGCCCACTATCAGGCTACGGGTTCTGATAAGTTCCTGAACATTGCCAAGCGCTATGCCGATTGTGTCATCCGCGAGGTAGGTGCCAACGCCGGACAGGCTTGTGTGGTTCCTGGTCATCAGATTGCAGAGATGGCCTTGGCTCGTCTTTATGTGCTGACGGGTGAACAGAAATACCTGGACGAGGCTAAGTTCCTGTTGGACTATCGTGGCAAGACGAAGGTGAAGAACATTTATTCGCAGAGCGACAAGCCCGTAGTTGACCAGACTGAGGCTTGGGGCCATGCCGTTCGTGCTGGTTATATGTATGCCGGTATGGCTGATGTGGCTGCACTGACGGGCGATGAGGCTTATCTGAAAGCTATCGATGCCATCTACAACAACATCGTATCTAAGAAGTATTATATCACTGGTGGAGTAGGGGCTCGTCATGAGGGCGAGGCCTTTGGTGCCGACTATGAACTGCCCAACCTCACCTCTTATAATGAGACCTGTGCAGCCATCTCGATGGTTTACCTGTTCCATCGCATGTTCCTGTTGCATGGCGATGCCAAGTACATCGACTGCATGGAGCGCACCTTGTACAATGGTGTCATCAGTGGCATGAGTGTGGATGGAGGTCGTTTCTTCTATCCCAATCCGCTGTCGTCTGATGGCAAGTATAAGTTCAATGCCGATGGCACTACCGAGCGCCAGCCTTGGTTTGGCTGTGCCTGCTGCCCCTCTAACCTCAGTCGCTTCATTCCTTCCTTCCCTGGCTATATGTATGCCGTGAAGGACAATCAGTTGTATGTCAACCTGTTCGCAGGCAATACGGCAACTATTCAGGTGTTGGGCAAGGAAGTAACGCTGAGTCAGCAGACCAACTATCCTTGGGATGGCGACATCACCCTGAAGATTGAGAAGACCAAAGCAAAGGCTTTCGATATGATGATTCGCATCCCTGGCTGGGTGGATAAGACTCCCGTTCCCAGCGACCTCTATCGTTTCGCCGACGATGTCTTGGGCAGCTATAGTGTCAAGGTCAATGGCAAAGAGGTGATGGCTGAACTCACCAATGGCTATCTCTGTGTCAATCGTCAGTGGAAGAAGGGCGACATCGTCACCATTCATTTCGACATGCCTGTTCGCACTGTCAAGGCTAATCCAGCCGTGAAGGACGATCGCGGTCGCATTGCCGTAGAGCGTGGTCCGCTGGTATATTGCGCTGAGGGTGCCGACAACAAGGATTTCAGCATCTTCAACTTCCTCATGCCTCGTCGTCCTCACTTCAGCGTGACCGATTGTGACATCAAGGGCTTGCGCGATGTCAACTTCAGCGTAAAGGCTGTCGAGGTCGACGGTCAGGTGGTTGAACAGAATCCCCGTGGCGAGGCTGTGGTGAAGGGCGCCCGTCTCACCATGATTCCCTATTATGCCTGGAACCATCGTGGTGCAGGACTCATGGAGGTATGGATGCCTCAGACCATCAGTGCCTTGGGCAACTATTAATTTTTCGCGCGTATATTTATAAATAAGGTATAAGAATAAAATGAAGAATGTATTATTAGCAATGTTTCTGCTCTGCGGACTCACCGCTCAGGCAGACGACGTGATGAAGAAGGAAAAGGACGGCACCTATATCGTCAATACCACCACACTCGCTCAGGATGTGGAGGGATATAACGGACCTACACCTTTAGAGATTCACATCAAGAAGAACAAGATTGTCAAGGTGGTGCTGCTCAAGAGCATGGAAACTCCCAAGTACAATGCACGCATCAAGAAAGATATGCTGCCTAAGTACGAGAATCAGAAGCTTACCAAGAACAAAGGCGTTGAAGTAGATGGCGTCACAGGAGCCACCTTCACCTCCGATGCCGTCAAGGAGAATGTTCGTCGCGGATTGGAGTATTATTGGAAGCATAAATAATCTGTGTGCGGACACAAATTTCTTGATTTAAGACAAGAGATTGGGGCGAAATCGTGTTTTTCGCCCCTTTTTTGTTGCCTCCTACCGATATAGTCCTTACCTTTGCAGCGCAAAAATGAATAAAACGGGTGGAAACACCTTATTATAAATTAAAAGAAAAAAAAGATGAAAAAGATTATGATGATTGCTGCCATGATGGTAGCTGCAGTAAGTGCAAACGCACAGGTATGGATTGGTGGCGAAGTTGGTTTCAATACAACTACTAACACCGTTAAGGTTAATGGCGTTTCTACTGATGAGACCACCAATAATTTCACTATTGCTCCTGAAATCGGTTACAACCTTTCAGACAAGTGGGCTGTAGCTGTTAAGGTTGCCTTTGCTCACAGTGGTAACAATGCACAGGTTGCAGCTCTTGTAGCTAATTGGGGTATTAACAATGCTACTACAAATGCTTTTGCTATCAACCCTTACGCTCGTTACACATTCGTTAAGTCTGGTAACTTCTCTGCTTTCGTTGATGGTGGTGTAGCTTATTCTACTATCCATATCAATGGTACTTCAGATGTTCTCGGCAACATTAACCAGGTGAAGGTTGGTTTCAATCCTGGTGTAGCTTATGCTATTTCTCCTAAGGTAGGCCTCGTTGCTCATCTGGGTGACCTTTCTTACGAGAGCACATGGTGCAAGGCTAAGAATGTTGACGTAAAGGTTTCTGAGGGCAAGTTTAACATCGGTCTCTGGAACTCTATCAGCTTCGGAGCTTACTACAACTTCTAATTTTAGAATTCACTTAAGAGTTTAATAAGGCTGCACTTCTTCATCGGAAGTGCAGTTTTTTTTATTGTTTTTAGTTAAAAATGGCATTTTAAGCGAAAAATTACTCCAAAATGACAATTTTTTCTTAAAAAAGCTTGTCAATTCAAAATAATACTGTATATTTGCAGCGGAAATTTTAATTAACGGAGGTGGAAACACCTTATTATTAACAAAAAAAAGAAAATATGAAAAAGATTATGATGATCGCTGCCCTGATGGTAGCAGTGTTGAGTGCAAACGCTCAGAATGAGGTTGGTCAGATTACTCTGAAGCCCACAGTCGGTTTGAACATTGCCACTATGACTAAGGCTGAAGATTCTAAGGTTCGTCCTGGTTTCATTGCCGGTGTTGAGGCTGAGTATGGTGTGTCTGAGAAATTTGGTGTAACTGCTGGTGTTTTCTACTCTCAGCAGGGTGTAAAGGGCAAGGATGTTACGTTTGGTGATATTGACATCGATGAGAATCTTAACGTTCTCGGTGGTTGGGCTTTCCAAGGTGACGCTACTGCGAAACTCGACCAAATCAATATCCCCATCATGGCTCAGTTCTATCCTATGAAGGGTCTGGCTCTTAAGGCTGGTATCCAGCCCGGTTTCGCTGCCTTGAAGAAGGTTAAGCTTGATGGTACTCTCTATCAGGCTAGTGTTCAGGGTGGCAATACTCGCAGTATTAATGATTCTTACAAAATCAAAGACGGTGTCAAGAGCTTCCAGTTCGCTATTCCTGTAGGTTTGTCTTATGAGTATGCTAGCTTCGTTTTTGATGCTCGTTACAACATCTATTTGACCAAGGCTCTGAAGGATTCTGACTCTCGTCACTCAGTATTCAGTGTAACTGTTGGTTACAAGTTCGCTCTCTAATCTAATTTGAGAATAAACAAACAAAGGCTGCGCCCATTTCGAGCGCAGCCTTTTCTATGTTACTATCTACGGACTGTTAGGAGAACTTTCTTCAGACACATCTCCTTATCGTATCTGCGACATTTGGCAAGCCACTTGTGGAAATCCTCAAACGACAACTCACGAGGATAGCCTGCAATTTGCTTAGAGTCAGATACCTTTTGCGAAGCCTTATCTACCGCCTTCACAAACTGATTGGGCGAGAAGATAACATACACCTGATTATGTTCCAATGAGCGATTTGCCTCCAATGTATATTCATCCACATTACCTCGTGGATCATCCTTCTCACTGAACAGCACATAGCGACGATTAGCCTCCACTTTATAAGTGCCGTCTTTTTGGTCTCTGTAAGGCAACAAACACTGCACTTGTTCATCATCATCCACTAGATATACTGCCAAATAGCCATTGACGGGAGATTGGAAAGACAGGAATAAATCATCTCCACTCTTGAACTGTTCGCTTTCAAAACGGTCTTCCGTTCCATTTCGAAGCACCTTAGCCAGGATGTCCACCTGCGAAGAAACTATCTCGCGGGCCTTTCCCTCTACCTTGCAAGTCACAATCAACATACCCTCTTCATACGAAACAGTATATTCTGGCTTACCTTTCGTTTCAATCCATTCGCCCTTCACATCAGAACTGCCAAAACTGCTAAAGCGGGTAGTTGACTGCTCATTGTTTCCTTCAATCCTTGTCAAATTAGTCTGCGACACAATGGTACCAAACTCCTCAGCTATTGCCTTTAGTTGCGCCTGCTTCAAAGCGAATCTCTTTGCCTCAACCACCGAGACATTCTCTGGAGCATAATAAACAAACTCACCCTCCACAGACTTAATCTTTTGACCCCAAACGGGTATCATGATTGACGTCAACAGCAATGATATAAACAGCTTTTTCATCATCTCAACTACAATTATTTTTTATTATGGATGTTGCAAAGATACGAATAAACAAGTTAAATACAAAATTAAACCCAATAAAAATTAAATAAAGGCTGCGCCCATTTCGAGCGCAGTCTTTTCTTTTTGTTAATACCTCAGACTCTCTGTTTCCACTCACAGAGTGACTGGTCCATGTCCCATACAACTCGTGGTTGTGATGGCCGTCAGGAAGGCTGTGAGAGCGGCTACTATCACCTTCACCGCTACCTCAATAATACGATTCGTCTTCATAAGCTACATCTTACATCAGACATCTTACATCTTCCATCGCCTAGTTCTGTCCCAGGCCACCGCCTGAGTTGCCTCCGTTGTCACCACCGGTGTTGCTGTTACCACCCTGGTTCTGGCTACCGCCGTTCTCCGTAGATCCGTTCTCTCCGTTACCCGTAGATCCGTTCTCGTTGTCTTCCACCTCTGCGTCGTCGTCGCTGGTCACGCGCTTCACCTCCTTACCGTCGCGGTCGTAGCAGGTGATAACCACACTCGTGTTCTTCAGCTCGTCCTTCAGGTCAGTGTCGGGAGTGAAGATGATGCGACGACTGGTAATCAGGTTCGACTTCACCTTGTTCACGTCCTCCACAGACTTCGAGCGCAGTCCGAAGCGCATGGTACCCAGTCCGGGCAGAGCCACGCTGTGGCCTTCGGTTGCCCATGCCTTGATCACCTCGCCAGCTGCATCCCAGCACGCCTGCATCACACCCTGACTCACGCCGCTGCGCAGGGCAGCCTCCTTGATCACCTTCTTCTGGTTCAGGCTCGAGTACATCTCGGGACTCATCACATAGCGGTAAACACCCGCTGAATTCTTGTCAAACTTCAGTAGCTTCTCTACTGCTTTCACTTTCATTGCCATAATTTTAATCTCCTCTAATTTTTAATGGTTAATGTTTAATGTTTAATTTTTTCTAAAATTTAATGTTTAATGGTTAATGTTTAATGTTGTCGCAGATAGGACTTCTTTTTTTACGCTCTGGGCAGGCAGTAAATTTTGCCAGGCCTGAAAGCAAATTCTTGGTGCCCTGCGCTCAAATTCCATCGTTCCTTTTGACAATGCAAAGGTACGATATTTTTCCATACCGTTGGCGCACATTGGCGCACATCGGAATCTTTTTCAAATATCTATGCAAAGATTGTCGCATAGCAGTTCTACTCCCTTCGGAGGCAGTAGTTGTGTCTTGGGCGAGATGCCCAGTTTGTCCAGCTCTGGTTGCTGTAGTTTCACATAGCGTGAAAACGTTCTTCTGGATACTCCAGCTGCTTCGGCCAACTCCGATTTGTACATAGCTCGATACATGTTTGAAAATGAAATTTAAAAGGGTTAATTATGTGTTTTTCGTACGCTGGGCATTTACTGAAATGCCCATTCTATCTAGGTGCAAAGATACTAAAAATAATCCGTCTGTGCAAGAGAACGTGCATATATTTTCGTAAATGGCAGGGCGTACCGGCATACCGCCATACCATTTCATATTTTCGTGCACCACAACCTGCTTTATGATATTATATATTATTATATATATTATAATATATATAATAATATATAATATTTATACCCTCTTCTTCCTGCCATCTCTCCCTCACTTGTCAATTAGCATATACCAAACGGTACGGTGGTATGCCGGTATGTCGGTACGCCCTGTACCCATAGTGGTTTTTTTTCTATATAATGTGTCTTTTTCAAAAAATATTTGTATCTTTGCAGCGATTGTAACGGAATAGCGATTCCCGTTCATCATCTTATTGGAAATTGGACTCAAAGTCCTTGTTCTGTGCTCATTGAATAACCGCCAAATCATTCAGTACGAAAGAACATGCGATGAGTAAGTTCATGCCCTTAGGGCGTGGACTGTTCGTGCTTGTTATCGTACGCGGTTTACTTGGCGGTTTACCCAATGAGCGAATAAGCATGGGAACGGCCCGCCTTTTTTGTTACGCCTTATTTTATAAATATGGTTAACATCGGACAGAACATAAAGGAAGAGCTGCAACGCCAGGAACGGACAGTCAGTTGGCTGGCCCGCAAATTGAATTGTACTCGTGCCTTTGTATACCGTATTTTTGAAAAGAACAGTATTGATACAGCCCTGTTAATCAGCATTTCCGCCATTCTTCATCGTAATTTCTTTCGGGAGTTGTCTGATGAGGTAGAGAATAGACTGGTCGAATAACGATACAAAAGTGTATCATTTGAGATACACAGAAAAACTAAATGTCTCTTTAAGATTGTTTAACTTTGCAAACAACAACTAAAACTGTAAAACGACATGCCGATTTAATGGATGACGTTGCTGTTATTTGGCATAAACCAGATAGAGCAGGGTTCCACGTCATTCTTTTATCGGATTAAAAGTAAAACGTAAATTAACCTAAATGGGACTATAGGTTTGAGGAGACAGTATGAAATCAAAAATCATTTTCAGTTTATTGATGGCATTGTTTGCATTAGGTCTTCAAGCACAAGATCTGAAAATCCATGTTGATGACAAGGGAAGAGTAGGCTTTGCCGATTCTAAAGGTAATGTTGTCATCGATTGCAAGTATGAGAGCGCATTCCCATTTTCTAATGGAGTAGCCATTGTGTGTAAATCAGGAAAATATGGAATGATTAATACTTCCGGAACAGTAGTACTGCCTATCAAGTATTCAAGCATTTCTAAATGGAATGATTTGTATCTGATAAAAGATGGTAAGAAAATGGGATTGGCGAATACAACTGGCAGCATTGTTCTGAAAGCTGACTATTCTATGATCTCTAAGTCAAATTGTTATGGGAAGGCAATAATAGCCTTGGGTGGTAAAGCTACAGCGAATGATAAGAAAACATATATGGCTGGAGCAAAATATGGAATAATAGATAAAAATGGTAAAATTCTTGTTACGCCCCAATATAAAGGATTATATGAGTTTGCCTTTGACGGACAAGGGGATGCGTATCTGCACGAAGGAAAAAGACTTATATTCAGTTATCACTTTACTACGGATACATTGCTCACAGACTGTGAATACTTGGGAATATGTAAGAATGGATTTAACATCTTCGAATCAGGCGTAATTGACGGTTATGGCAAGGAGATTGTCAAAGAAGGACTGTACTCATATGTAATGCTTCCCAAAAGTGGTATGGTAAGGTATTACATTGCGAAGAAGAAAGAAACAGTTTGTGGTTTCCACAATATCGCTTCAGGAAAACCAATCCAGGTGGCTGTATTTAATTCAGCCTTAGGCAGTATTAACTACTGGACACATGGTGATTTTATTGGAGATATCGCACCGGTTAATGGAACATCTTGGTCATTTATCGACAAATCTGGAAATAAGCTAAGAAGTGGCTATACATCGTTGAAACATAGTGAGTTGACTGGATTGTGGGCTGCAAAGAATAGCTCAGGGAAATGGGAGATTTTTGACGATAGTAATAATAATGTGCAAGCATTATCAGGATATGATGAAATTGAATTCCCAGCCCAGAAAGGTGACAAGCCATTGTTCACTGTAAAGAAAGCAGGTAAGTATGGTGTTTTGTCAAGAAACGGTGATACCGTTATTCCCTTTGACTATGATATGATTTTAGGCAACTCCTACGATGTCATTGCTGTGAAGAAAGATGGCAAATGGGGTGCTTTTACCGCAGATAACAAAGAACTATTCCCAACAGAGTATATGGACTTTGTGCGTCCTACAGAAAGAAATTGCCAGCACATCTGGGTTCGTCAGGCAGATTCTTTGTATTATCACTTGAATTTGACTAATGGTAAGATTTCTCCGAGTGGTTTTAAGGCTGTCGGCAATTTCAAAGATGGTATAGCTTTTGTAATACCTGAGGGTTTTGATGTGCAGAAGAGTATATTGAATAGGGCACAACTATACTTACCTAATACACCATATAATCAAATTTATGGTACAACGGCAGCAACAAATAACTCGAATACAAAGAAAAGAGGAAAGCTTATTAACACTATAGCGCAGCAGATAAAAACGGTTGATCCCTTTAAGAGCGTTAATTTCGGTCTCCTTATGAATACTGATGATGTTTTGTTGATTAACAAACCAGTATCCGCATTTTATGTAGATGCAGCCAAAAAGGAGATAAAGAATTTGGGAAATCGTGCTTTGACAGACATGGAGGCAAAGGATGTCCTGTTGAAAATCACTCGCGAAAATCGAGTATACGGTCTCAATGAGATGCTTGATGAAGATGAATGGAATTACTAACCAACTAAAAACATAGCAAAATGAAGAAATTATTCGTTATAATATTATTCGCAGGTACGTTAACTTCTGCATTTGCACAAGAAGGGGCAGAACAGAAATACCGTCGTAGCTCGATATATTCCGTTTTGATTAATCATACGGATCAGCAATTTGCAAGTGAAATCAAGGATGCTTTTCTGCAAATTCCAGTACCTGACAAGTTCAATGACCATAATTTAAGTGTCAAGGTGTTAAATCTTAACACAAAATTGGAAGGTGCCGGCAAGGAGAAAGAGAATCCGATGATTACCGAATTCCTTCAAAAGAACATGGTTGCCAGTCGCTTGGTAGGACGTTGGTTCAATCGAGATTATTATTCTGGCGCATGTGATATGGAATTAGTAAAGGAACGTGGCTTGTATAATGCAACGGAAATGGATAAGCAGCTGGCCATGCGCTCGGCTAGAGGAATGGCGATGCTTCAAGATGCAGGTGAAGAGCTTATCGGCAATACATTCGTTTTGGTCAATGATATTCGATATGTTGATAAGAACAAAGGTGCTAAGACTGCTGGAGGTATTCTGAAGATATTGGGTAGTGTTGCCGCTATTGCTACCGGTGTGAATATCGATGATTTGACAGATAATATTGGAAACATGGTTGAAACCATCAAGGGTTTCTCTGTAAAGATAAACAGTTTCCTATATAAACTGGAATGGAATGACTCACAGGCAAATCTCTTCTATCAAGATCAGTATGCTTCACAACCCGATCCTGTAAAGAGAGCGAATTTTGAGAAAGCTCGTAAGAACTACAGACTAAAGTATGTAGGTAAAGTAGAGAGTAGCGGTGGTACAACTTCTTTCCTTGGCATCAAAGAAGAAGAACCTATTGTCATGGTTCGCAAGGCCTGCCAGCGAGCTATTGATGAAAACGTTGTTGACTTGCAACGTGAATATGAAGAGTTCAGAACCAAATCTCCTCTTGTATCAGTAGAACCACTTACCGCATACGTCGGAATGAAGGAAGGAGTTTCGAGCAAGTCTAAATTTGAGGTGTTGGAAGTTGTTGAATTGGAATCAGGGGCACATAAGTATGAAAGGGTAGGAGTGATTGAACCAATTCCTAGTCTGATTTGGGATAATCGCTTTATGGCTTCAGAAGAAGGTGCTGTCGGAGCTAACTTAGGCTTCACAACTTTCCGTAAGGTTAGTGGAAAGAACTTCACTAAAGGTATGTTGATTCGTGAAATGTCTAAATAATTTTAATAGATACACGTATGAGTAGAAAATTGAATTTAATAGTATTGATGCTGTTCCTTGCCTTGGGATGTATGGCAAAAGGCAAAATGCCACAATATGACATTGTTGGTGCCGGCTCTGGTACAGAAGGAACAGTTCTTGTGAAGGTGTACGTTTATGCAAAGAGTGTCAAGGACGAAGAACTGAAACGTGCAGCTGTTCATGGTGTGGTTTTCAGAGGCTGTTCTGGAAACGAAAGTGGTGCAAGGCAACCTGCGATGGCTTCTCCTACGGCAGAAGCCGACAATCCTACATTTTGTGAGGAGTTCTTTGCGGTAGATGGACCATGCCAGAATTATGCTAGTATCGTGTCTGGCTCTTATGACCGAGTAAAGACTTCTAAGGGTTATAAAACAGGTGCAATCATTCAGGTTGACAAAACTTCTCTACGCAAAGAGCTGGAAAAGGCTGGCTTGGTACGTTCTTTATCTGCTGGATTCTAAAAAGTAATAGACATGAGAAAAGTTATATTGTCGATAATGCTGTTTGTTGGCATACTATCTGTCAATGCACAATATCGTGATGTGAAATTGCCAGAGAAACCTGCACAGAAAGGTTATAATGATTATACCTTTAAAGATGATGGCTTTTGGTTTGCGGTAGAAGCTGAAGGTGGCAGCAGTATTATGTCTGTAAAAACTAATATGCAGTATGCTCAGGTGACAGGTACCGTTGGATATCGTTTAAATGAGTTCCTCCGATTTGGTGTCGGCGTAGGAGGTAGGATGTATGTCCACAATGCCGATGTTCGAAATACGGATAACAAATTTGGTGTTCCCATTTTTGCCAATATCCGTGGAAATTTCATTTCAGCCTATGATATAGATGGAGTTCCTTTCTGGTCATTAAATATTGGCGGAATAACGGAAGAGGGCTTCTTCGCAAGTCCGACTATCGGCTATAGTTTTGGAGGATTACGTAATAATTTCCTCATAGGACTTAGCTATACTATATCTAATTTCAAAGATTGTACTCAGTCAAGGGTAAGCTATAGTTATTTTGCTCTGAAACTGGGTTATGAATTTTAACCAAAATTGAAAGTGATAATGAAAAGAGTATTGTATTTCGCGATTCTGATGTTTGCATTTCATTTGAGTGCAAAAGCACAGACAAGAGCTTTATATGCTCATACAACTATCAAGTGTATGGGTGTGGAACTTGACGGATCTCAGACACTTCGTGTTCAGGGCTATGGCCGAAATCGTGCAGATGCAAAAGAACAGGCCATGAAGAATGCGGTCTGGGCTGTTATCTTTGATGGAGTTAAAGATGGAGTTGAAGGATGTAATATGCGTCCTTTGGTGACAGAGGTTAATGCCAAAGAGCGTTATGAAGACTATTTTAATCTCTTTTTCGCAGATAATGGAGCCTATAAGGAGTATGTTTCTATGCGTGATACCAAAAGAGGATCAGGTGGTCGTGCAAAAGATAAACTGGGCTATTCATACGATTTGACCATTCGTGTGCTTCGTGCAGAACTGAAGGCTCGTTTGAAGGCAGATAATGTAATTGATAAATAAGGAAAGATTATGAAGTATAAGTATATTATATCATTCGTTTTGTTCATGATGGGTACGGCATTTGCTTTTGGACAAGCAAAGAAGCCAACACTTATGGTCGTACCAAGTGATGCTTGGTGTAAAGAACATCATTTTGAGCAGGCTTTTGATAATCAGGGTACAACAGAAATGATACCTGATTACAAAGCAGCTGTATCCTCAAACAAAGAGCTGAATGCCGTTATTTCCAAAATCAATCTTTTGATGGCGGATCGTGGTTTCCCGTTGAAGGACTTACAGCAGAATGTAAAGAGTATAAATAATCTTTCAGCAGAGGACAGGCTGATTAGAAGTAAAACGAGTGGAGCTTCAATAACAGAAAGTCCGTTAGACCGTTTACGCAGAACTGCAAAAGCGGATATCATTCTAGAGATAGATTGGACTGTTAATACAGTAGGCCCCAAGAGTAGTATTACTTACAACCTTCGCGCATTGGACGCATATTCTAACAAGCAAGTTGCTGGTGCAGAAGGTACAGGAAAGGGATCCTTCTCTGCAGAATTGCCTGTACTTCTTGAAGAAGCTGTACAAGACCATATGGATGCATTTGTAGAAAGGCTGCAGGCTCACTTTGATGACTTGTTGACTAACGGTCGTGAGGTTGTGCTTGACATGCGAGTCTTTGACACCAGTGCTGTTGACTTTGAGAAAGAGTTTAACGGTTATGAGTTGAATGAAGTTATTGATAATTGGCTGTCAGAAAATTGTGTCAATCATCGCTTCAGCAAGTCAGATGCAACAGAGACAATGATTCTCTACGAACAAGTTCGTATTCCTCTTTATAAGTCTAACGGAATGGCTCAGGATACATATGGATTTGCCCGTGAGTTAGCACGTTTTATGGGAGCTACTCCATATAACATTCCCGTAAAGACGATAAATCGTGGTTTGGGACGTTGTCTGTTAATTTTTGGTGAAAAATAAAAAGTGATTGATTATGAGACTATATAGAAAAATAACTGTAATAGCATCGCTATTTATTAGTATATGCTCATATTCGCAAGACTGTGTAATGCCAATCTCTATTCAATTGGATGAAGACTTTGCGAATGTACCTGATGCTGCAGCAAATGCTTTGTATCAGTCATTAAGCCGTATAAGTACTGTTAATGGTTTGACTACTGATTCGCCTATCACTCCATTTGTCTTAACAGCTCATTGCGATGTGCTTGATAAGAGCAACATTCCTGGACCTCCAATTCAGACCGTGTATAATCTGGGCATCACGTTTTATATTGCGGATACCTATACCAAGAAAAAATTCGGTACAGCCTATATTACGGTTGATGGTGTAGGAACAGGGGAAGTAAAGAGCTACATGAATGCTTTCAAACAGATTAATGGAAAGAATAGTGAAATCACTAGTTTGATTAATCGTGGAAAAGCCAATATGATGAAGTATTACGATACACAGTACAGTAATATCATTAAGGAGGCAAAACGATTGGCTTCTTTGCAACAGTACGAAGAAGCATTGACAATGGTGCTTTCTATCCCATTGTGCTCTAAAGGTGGTGAACAGGCTACTGCTTATGGATTGGAATTGTATAAGAAGTATCTCAACAGACTTAACCTCTATGTCTTAAATCAGGCTCGGGCACTATGGGCTGCAGGCCAAGATCAAGCTACAGCTTATGAGGTTTGCGCTCTTCTGGCTCAGATTGACCCTGAGGCATCTTGTTATGCAGATGCAGCAAAGTTGTTGAAAGAGGTGAAGAGTCAAGTAAGAAGCGATATTGACTTTGAGATGCGTGAGAAGTATCATGATGAGATAAAGTTGGAGAGAGAGCGTATTTCTGCTATGAGGGCTGTCGGAGTTGCATTTGGTAATGGACAGAAGCCTACTACAACAAATCTCATGTGGCTAAGATAACAATAACTCTTTTTTTACTAATCTTATAAAAATTACTATTATGAAAAAATTATTTGTAATCGCTGTTATGGCAATAGCTTGCCTCACAGTATCGGCTCAAGAAGCTGGCTCTTTCCGTTTTGGTGTTACTGGCGGTGGAAATCTGAGCACAGCAAATCTAGAGGCTTCACATTCTTCAAAGTTTGGGTTCCATGCTGGTTTAGTAGCAGAGTACAACATTTATGAGTACTTGTATATTAATGCAATGGCAAAGTACTCAATGCGTGGAGTGAAAGATGTAGCGTTCATGGAGTATAAACTTGAGTGGAATCCTGGCTATGTTGAAGTCCCCATTCATGTTGGTTATCGCTACTCTGCCTCTGATGAATTGAAATTGTTTGTAGATGCAGGACCTTACTTCGCATATGCTGTTTCTGGTAAAATAAAGGCTAATGACGGGTCAGATGCTGATTTGTTCTCTGATACGGCTGCAAGAGTACTTGGTGGAGATTACAAACGTTTTGAGTTCGGCCTTGGCGGTGCCGTCGGTGTAGAGTATTCTGGATTACAGCTAAGAATAGGATACGACTTTGCTTTTACCAAAATCTGCGATGTGAGCAATTCTGCTAAGAACTCGAATTTCTACTTTGGATTGGCTTACATGTTTTAAGTAGTTTGAAATCTTAGAATAATAGCACAACCTTTTCCTTGTGAAAGGATATTTTTGTTATTAGTTAAGAAAGGAGCAGGCATCGAAAGGTGTCTGCTTTTTGTGTAATATACATGGAATGACATGGTTTAGGAATGAAAAGTATATAAAGGTCCAAAATTGTTTGGAGGTTTATCGAAATGGTTATAACTTTGTGGCTGTTTTACTTAAAAACATTCAAAATATGAACAAAGAAACAGAAAAATTGGGCTTAAGTCCTAGCAGGGCTGCCGTCAGTGAGGCAGTGAGCAGCCCTGGAATTTTGAAGCGCATTAAGAATGTCTTCAACCGTTACTGCCAACAACTGAGAACGAAGAACCGCAGAGGTCATGTCATTCGGTTTGATAGGTGTTACTTCAACCTGAATATTTCCGATGACCATCGACATGAAGTTTTCATCAAGGAATGGAAGCGAGAAATCTTCAATGAATTCCAGAATGAGGTGGAGAACGTGAATGTTAACCCTAACCCGACAAAAGATTGACGTATGGATAACAACCAAGACAAACTACAAGGTGGAATCACCAACAACTTTTATGGCAATATAAACAATTATAATGTCATAAATGGAAATGCTACCTTTAACAATATCTGTGAGAAAACTAACGATCAGCAAGTGAAGTATACAGACGACCAAGTGGCGAGAGCTCTTGCAAACATTGTAGGCAAGGGCAAGGCGATAGATTCCAAGCAGAAATGGGCTGGTGCTATGTGGTATCTTCACTGGGTGTGCAACTATCCTGCAAAGGCTCTGGCCTTCTGCGCCAAGATAGCCACTCTTTCGCTGCCCGATAATATAGAGTACGCATGTGATTATAACAACATCCGTTCGTTGGCCACCTTGTCGTTTTTGAACGAAGACCCTCGTGATTTGGAGAAAGTCAAGTATAGCAATAACGACCAACAAGCCTTTTTCCAACTCCGAAGCGTAGTGATTGCTTTAGCCGAAGAACTAGAGAAAACGAAGCCCGTTGAGGTGGGATTTTAGCAAAACGTTAGCAATTCGTTAGCATACCGTTAGCATTCCGTTGCACTGCATCGGGATGCTTTTTTTGTGCACTACCTTTGCATCGTCGAAAGGACAGAAGCCCTGGAGACAAGCGAAAAAATCGCTCATTGACTTACTGATACAAAAGATCCCACCCTCTGGCAGGTGGCCCCCGAGAGAGAAATATCAAAGAACATACATTATTTAATAATTAACGATTATGATGACTAAAAAAGAATTTAAGATTTTGGAATATCGGGTTGATAAGATTGCCTGCGGAATGCAGTTCTACTATTGCGACCTTCAACCCAAGTACGAGGCAGACATGATGGCGCTGAAGATTATCGGATTGACGAAACAGAGTGTCGACCAGATGCTGTTCAGCGAGATGGTGGACTGCCTCCTTGCGTTTAACGCAGAAACACAAATTGTCATGGCTAAGCACTTGGTGAGCTTTGCCAGATACCAGGAGATACGACTCACTGGTGTGAACCACATAGACTATCTGTTGTCTAACTTCTACAATTCAATGTTGCACCATTGGATTGACTAGAAAAGAATTATCAGATTAGTTTCAATAGCTTCTTGGGCTCCATGCGCATATCCCAAATGGCCACAATTCTGACCTGCTTGCGCTGGTCGTCAACAGAATAGATAATCTTGAAATTCTTCATGACGATATGCCCATGATACTCACGGAACATGTCGGAAAGTTCGGGAACTTTCATATAAGCACGAGGATGGTCCTCAAGACAATCTTCCATATCCTGGACACTATTCACCCACTTGTAAAAGGCCTTGGTGCCAAACTCCTGATAGGCATAAGAAAGATGGTGGATGTATTGCCTTCTGGCTTTAACCCTCCAGATTATCTTATATTTGCCCATGGAAAAGTTTGTTTGATTTCAGCCCTCATTTCTTCTGACGTGCTCCACTGAGAGTCGTCGTCCCAAGCGGCTTCCGCTTCTAACAATTCGGCTTTCACCTCGTCAATGGTGCGGGGGAAGCCAAGGTCGTGGAAGCCAAAATTGTAGTCGATATCATCGACCACGGGCTGTGTGGTTGGGGCTGTGCATGCTCCAACAGGTTCGCAGGCGTACATTGCGCCTTCCTCATCCTCAAACTGAGGATATCTCTTTTCTTCGCTCATACTGAGTGCAAAGTTATAGAGAATTTTTAATAAAAACAATTAATTCGCCGATTTTTTTAGGCAAACCCCAGAGTTTTGAAGGAAACGAGCGAGGAAAGTATCCGGATAGAATTGAGCTCAAACTAAAACTTCGCTTTCCCCCTTATGACTCGCAAAATTCAAAACGAACGATGAAAAAAGTAGAAATTGTAAACGAGAAAATGACATTGGCCCAGCTGAAGAAAGGGCTGGTAGTATCTGGAAGACTGGTATTGAAGGAGACCAAGGATGGACGTTTAGCCCTCTACTTCATACCGTATAACCGACAACCGAGAATCCGACGTAAAGAGGTGCTGATACACACCTTGGAGTTCGGACGAGTGACTGAGACCGCACAGCGTGTCCGATTGTACGAGAGTATTCCGAAGAAACTGGGACTGGCTCGCATCACGTGCATTTTGGACCGCGAGACGAGAGAAGCCAAGACGGTACTGTTTGATAAGGAACTGATAGAAAACATCTAAAGCTATGATTAACCTGATAACAATGAACAAGGACAAGCAGAAGATGGCTCGTCCTGTGAGAAACCGCAAAGAGTATGTGGCCCTGCGCAATATTGCCACGAACGTGAAGAACTTCGAACTGGCTCGTGCAGGCGACAGCAAGGCGAAGTCGAAGTTGCGACAGTTTAACTACAACGCGCTGATAACCACCGGAGTGCTGAGGGGATGTAGACATGTGGCATCCACCTTCTCGCACGACATAGACTGTGGCGATGAGCAGCTGTGCCAACAGACGGCCGAGAAGATTCTGGCGAAAAAGGAGGAGATTGGGCTGCTGGAGCTGAGCATATCGTCGGGCTGGGGATTGCATGCTATCTGCCGACGAGCGCCAGGCAAGACGATACTTGAGAACCAGGTAAGATTGGCCCAGATAACACAGACGGAAATGGACACCAATGCGCACGACTTGCAGCGAGTGATGTATACCGGTCCGGCTACCCCCGACACCTTGCTCTATCTGGACGATGCCATCTTCGACGAACCACTGTCCATCGAGGAGAGTGCTCGGGAGTATGAGCAGCTGAAAGAGCGTGAGAAACGGGGCGAGGAGGAGGTGCCACCGGAAGCGAAAAAAGCCAATAAACACTTAAGACCTTGGGAAGAGACGAACACGAATCTCACTAATCTCACTAATGGCTGCGCACAGGAAAAAGATTCGTGTAATTCTTGCGTCCCTGCGGTAGCAAGCGAGCAGAGCTCGAGCGCGTGCAATTCGTGTTCAGAAAAAAAATTTAAAGGTGTTCCGTACGAGCAAATCATTGACGAATGGTGGAAACAGAATGGTGGTGTACCACAGGAAGGCGAAAGGAATGTGAAGCTGTACCAATTGGCGGTGAACCTGCGAGCTATCTGCGACAACGACAAAGCCCTATTGCTTGCCATCATGCCCCGACTGGGGTTAGACGAACAGGAGCTGAGGAGCATTGTGGACAGTGCCTGTAAGGAACCACCGAAGGGAATTGGTAAAATGCTGAACCGCATTCTGAGTGAAAAGGGAATAGTGAAGAGCGAAAAGTCTGCTGCCGCTAATGGTGAACACGACATGGAGGCGCAACTGGAGATGTGGGGCGAGCAGATAGAGGCTATGATGCCTGCCTATCCGATATTGCGCGACATCTGCAAGGGTTTGAAACGCAGACAGTATCCTGCAGCCATGTTTGTGGCGGGAGGACTGATGATGACGCTGATGACACGTTGCACGTACCGATTCTATCATCGTCCTGAGGAACTGCGCAGACTGAATAATTCCACGCTGATTATTGGCGACCCAGCCAGTGGTAAGAGCTTTGCCACAAGGCTGTATAAGCTATTGGCGGAGCCCATCATCAAGGCCGACCAGATGGGCAAGGATGCCATCAATGCCTATCGTGAGGAGATGCGTACCAAGGGTGCCAACAAAGAAAAGCCCAAGAAGCCGAAGGTGGTGGTGAGGGTGCATCCTGCTAGAACCTCGAATGCGCAGTTTATCCAAGACATGGTGAACGCCAAGGAGGTGGTGGACAATGAGGAGATGCAGTTGCACATGCTGACCTTCGACACCGAGTTGGACAATACCGTGACCGTGCAGCGAGGCGGTGCCTGGATTGACAAGCAGTCGCTGGAGCTGAAGGCTTTCCACAATGAGGAAGACGGTCAGGCGTATTCGAACACTGATTCGATACTGCAAGACTTCTCGGTGTTCTGGAACTACATCTACACGGGTACACCCATCGCCCTGAAGAAGAAGGTGAACGAGCAAAACTTCGGTTCTGGTCTGGCAACTCGCCTCACATGTATTCCCTTGCCTGTGACCAAATTCAAGATGCTAGACCGTGAGCAGCATGTGGACTACGAGAGCGATGCCCGACTGAAGGAATGGGCGTATAAGTTGGACAAGACGAAAGGCGAGTTGAGCTTGCAAAAGATTGTGGATGAGCTCTACGAATGGACTGCACGCCGCATGATGGATGCCGAAGAGAACGACTCCAGAGCCGACGAGATGCTGCTGAAGCGTTGTGCCTATCACGGACTGAACTTCTCAGCGCCCTTCATCGTGATGCGCCACTGGGCAGACATGAAAGAAGACGGCACCTTCTACTGCGGAACCTTCGAGACCGACGAGACCGACTGGCAACTGGCAGAACTGATTGTGAACATCCAGTATGCGTGTCAGCGTTTCTTCTTCGGAGGCTTGGCCGAGCATTACTTCGACAACAAGATGAAGGAGGCCTCGATAAATGTGCAGCGACGACAGAAGACTTTTGATTCCTTCGCACGACTGCCTGAAGAATTCATGGCCGAAGACGTGATGCGCTGTTTCGGATTCAGCAGCATCGGTGCAGCCCGAAGTCGAATAGCCCGTCTGCAGACCGACCGACTGATAGAGAAAAGTGGCGAGAAGAAGGAGGACGGACAAATCAAGGCGATATTCCGAAAAACGGGTGTTATGATGCTGTAAGGCGTACCGGCATACCGGCATACCGCCGTACCATTTAGAAAATCAAAGTTTAACCATTTAAAAACAGAAATAATTATGAAACTGAATCATTGGGATATTGATATGAAACTCTCCGAGCATTTTACGCTCGGGGAGATGTGTAAGACACGTGTAAAGGCTGACAACACCCCGAATGGGGAACAGGTGCAGAACCTGAAGCGACTCTGTGGGTGGCTGGAACAGTTGCGAAAGCGATGGAACGACTATTATGGTGAGGGCGATGAGCCGATTATCATCAATTCGGGATTCCGTTCGGCCGAGGTCAACAAGGCCGTTGGGGGATGGGCACAGAGCAATCATCTGCAGGGCTGTGCAGCAGATATTCATTGTAAGGATTTGGAACAGGCCTTCCGCTATTCGTCGCTGTTGCTCGACATCTCAGACGTCACACATGAGGATTTCGACGAGCTGATTATAGAGCGCAGCAAGTTGGGTAACTATTGGATTCACTTTGCGGTGCGTCCGATGGAGAACCGCAGGCGCACCAATTTTAAACGATAGTTAGTAAAGCAGTACCAACCCTGCGATGGCGCAGTAGATAATCATGCGGATGGGGTTGACCTTGACGAACTTGACACCGACAAAGGCGGCAATGAAGAGCAGACAGCTGATGCAGAACTGCCAGAGATTGTCGGTGGGGGTAGAGAAGTTGTCGGCAGTCATCAGTAACAGGGTGGCTGCTGTCAACAGACCTACCACGGCAGGGCGAAGACCGCGGAAGACGGACTCGACGGTGGGGTGGTGCATGTAGCGCATGAACATCTTGCTGATAAGTACCATGAGGATGAGCGAGGGCAGCACCAGGGCGAAGGTGGCTGTGGCTGAGCCGAGAATGGCCATGGGCACGGAGTAGCCGGCATTGACGACGGCGGTGTAGCCGCAATAGGTGGCGGAGTTGATGCCGATGGGGCCTGGGGTCATCTGCGAGATAGCTACAATGTCGGTAAACTGGGACGACGTGAGCCAGTGCCAGTGTTCTACGGTCTCGTTCTGGATGAGCGACAGCATGCCGTAGCCGCCACCAAAGCCGAAGAGGCCAATCTCAAAGAATGTGACGAATAACCAAAAGAATATCATAAGGCAACCCTCCCGTAAATATAACCGCCAAGACCTGCAAGGATGATAATCCAGATGGGGGATACACCTAAGAGCCAGATGGCCAGTGCAGAGATGATGGGTATCCAGATGGTGAACTTGTTGAGTTGTGCGCGTTTGCCCAGATTGAACGTGGGAACGGCTATCAGTGCCACCACGGCAGGACGGATGCCTCGGAACATGGCGGCAACGACCTTGTTGTCTTCAAACTGATGGAAGAACATGGCAATGATGAGAATGATGAGGAACGAGGGTAGGGCAGTGCCTAACGAGGTAGCAATAGCTCCGCGTACCTTATTTAATTTATAGCCGATGAAAATGGCGATGTTGATGGCAAACACACCGGGACAGCTCTGGGCGATGGCGATGAGGTCGAGCATCTCCTCGCGGCTGACCCACCGGTGACGGTTCACCACTTCTTCCTCAATCAAAGGTATCATGGCATATCCACCGCCAAGGGTGAATATGCCAATCTTAAAGAAGGTTTTGAATGATTCCCAGTATATGTTCATTACTTGTGAGCCTCCACCCATTTGCGTGCGTTGACAAAGGCCTCAATCCAAGGGGTAACCTCATCATTGCGACGGTCAGCGGGATACCAGGCGCACTGCCAGGGGAAGACGGCACGCTCCAGGTGAGGCATCATGCAGAGATGACGACCATCGGCAGAGCAGATGCCGGCAACATCGTAGGCGGAACCGTTAGGATTAGCGGGATAGCCGTGATAGTTGTACTTGGCAATGACATTGTAAGCGCTCTCAGCTTCGGGCAGTGAGTCTCGGCCTTCGGACGCTTGCCTTAGCAAGAACTTGCCTTCGCCGTGGGCTACCCACAGACCGAGTTTATTGCCGCTCAGCGAGCCGAACATGACAGAGTTGTTCTGAGGAATGGTGAGTGAGATGAACTCGCTTTCGAACTTGTGTGAGTCGTTGTGCAGCATCTTAGCGCCCTTAGCGCCAGTCAGGCCGAGCTCGACCATCAGCTGGCAACCGTTACAGATGCCGAGTGAAAGGGTGTCCTTGCGGGCATAGAACTTATCCAGCGCCTCCTTAGCCTTGGGATTGAAGAGGAAGGCACCAGCCCATCCCTTGGCCGAGCCGAGCACATCGGAGTTAGAGAAACCACCGCAGAAGACAATCATGTTGATGTCCTCGAGGGTTTCGCGACCACTGATGAGGTCGGTCATCATCACGTCCTTTACGTCGAAACCAGCGAGATAGAGGCAGTAAGCCATTTCGCGCTCGCCATTTGTTCCCTTCTCACGGATGATAGCGGCCTTGATGCCTGTACGCTCACGACGGTCGGCAGAGATGCCATACTGAGCCAGCGTACCCGTGAAGTCCTTGTTGAACTTCATCTCCAAAGGCTGCTGCTTGTAGTTCTCGAAGCGCTCCTTGGCCTTACCGTTGAAGCTCTGCTCGCAATCCAGCAGGTAAGAGGTCTTGTACCATTCATCACGCAGGGCGTCGATGTCGAAGCTAGTAGTACTAGTCTCACTAGTATTACTAGACTGACTAGGATAAACAACTACAATCTCGCGGCTGTCCTCCACAGGATAACCAATCTTGGCAAAGCCTACACCTTGTTCTTCCATGAACTTGGCGAACTCCTGCTTGTATTCGTCGCTGATTTCAACAACGACACCGGGATTCTCGGCAAACAGGGTCTTCACCACGTCGCCATCGGCGCAGAGGTCGTGCAGGTTGATGTGCATACCGCCCTTGGTATTGGCAAAGCACATTTCCAACAGCGTGGTAATCAAACCACCAGCGGAGATGTCGTGACCAGCCATTACCCAGCCCTTCTCAATGAGTTGCTGAACGGCCATGAAGGCATCGGCAAAGTATTCGGCGTTCTTAACAGTGGGAACATTGCTGCCCACCTTGCCAAGACTCTGGGCAAAGGCAGAACCACCGAGACGCTGCTCGTCGAACGAGAAATCGATGTGGTAAAGCGAAGCGTGCTTGTCGTTGACAACAACGGGAGAAACAACCTTGCGGATGTCTGATACCTCGCCACCTGCACTGACGATAACGGTTCCTGGAGAGATAATCTTCTCGCCATTAGGATACTGCTGGGTCAAAGAAAGTGAGTCTTTACCCGTAGGAACGTTGATGTGAAGGTCGCAGCAGAAATCGCTCAATGCTTTCACACCAGCATAGAGACGGGCGTCCTCACCCTCCTGAGAGCGACAGGGCCACATCCAGTTGGCTGAGAGCGACAGGGAATCCATGCCGTCGGCCAGGGGAGCCCAGACGATGTTGGTCAGTGCCTCGGCAACTGACAATACAGAACCTGCCTCAGGAGATGCCAAGCCTGCCTGTGGGGCATGGCCGAGAGCTGTGGCAATACCCTTGCGACCACGATAGTCGAGGGCTACAACGCCACAGTCGGACAAAGGAAGCTGGATTTCACCCTGACACTGCTGACGGGCAATCTTACCAGTTACGGAACGGTCGACCTTGTTGGTCAGCCAGTCTTTGCAGGCTACAGACTCTAACTGCAGCACGCGCTTCAGGTATTCCTGTATCTTGTCCTGTGAATAGGTAACATCATCGTATTTACGCTCAACGGTATTGTCGCGCATGATGGTTTTGGGTGAGTGGCCGAACATCTGGGCTACGTCCAAATCGAAAGGCTTTACGCCATCGCCCTGCTTGAAGGAGAAATGGGCATCGCCGGTGGTCTCGCCGACAACATACATCGGGGCACGCTCGCGCTCGGCAATCTTCTGTACGTGTTCGATGTGTTTCTCGTCAATCAGCAGGCCCATGCGCTCCTGACTCTCGTTGGCAATGATTTCCTTGGATGAAAGGGTCTTGTCGCCGATAGGCAGCTTGGTCATGTCAATCTCGCCACCGCATTCCTCAACCAGCTCTGACAAGCAGTTCAGGTGACCGGCAGAACCGTGGTCGTGGATAGAAACAACGGGGTTGTTGTCTTCCTCGCAGAGGGCACGTACCAGGTTATACGCACGTTTTTGCATCTCAGGATTGGCGCGCTGGATAGCGTTCAGCTCGATGCCATTGCTGTAACGGCCTGTATCAACAGAGGAAACAGAACCTCCACCGAGTCCGATACGATAGTTGTCACCACCAACCACAACAACCTTGTTGCCAGCCTGGGGCTCTTTCTTTAGGCAGTCGCGCTTGGTGCCATAACCTACACCACCAGCCAGCATGATAACCTTGTCGTAAGCATATTTGGTGTCGTTGGGCTCCTGATGCTCGAAGGTGAGCACAGAACCGCAAATCAGGGGCTGGCCAAACTTGTTGCCGAAGTCGCTAGCACCATTCGAAGCCTTAATCAGAATCTGCTTCGGAGTCTGATACAACCACTCACGGGCTGGCATAATGTCTTCCCAGTCGCGCTCTTCATCCTTAAGACGAGGGTAGGAGGTCATGTAAACGGCTGTACCTGCGATAGGCCAGGAGCCGACGCCACCGCCCATACGGTCGCGGATTTCACCACCCGTACCCGTTGCAGCACCGTTGAAGGGCTCTACGGTAGTGGGGAAGTTGTGGGTCTCGGCTTTCAGCGAGATGACACTCTCGATATCTTTGATGCGGAAATAGTCGCTGGTGGACTGGTCGGCAGGGGCAAACTGCTCTACAACAGGACCTTGGGCAAAAGCTACATTGTCCTTGTAGGCAGAAAGAATCTTGTTGGGGTTCTCCTGCGTGGTTTTCTTGATCATGGCAAAGAGGCTTGACTCCATCTCCTTACCGTCGATGATGAAGGTGCCACCGAATATCTTGTGACGGCAGTGCTCAGAGTTAATCTGGGCAAAACCGAAAATCTCGGAGTCTGTCAGCGGACGACCGTTCTCCTTTTCAATCTTATGCAGGTATTCAATCTCCTCAGGGCTAAGAGCAAGACCTTCCTGCTCGTTGTATTCTTCCAGATTGTCTACGTACTTGATAGGCTCTGGCTGGATGTTCACCGTGAAGATGTCCTGGTTCAGGCCGTTGTACATACGCTGCAACATGGGGTCGTGGTCGGCATCCTCTGATTGTACGGGGAAGTATTCCTCAATACGCAAAATGCCGCTAAGACCCATGTTCTGTGTGATCTCAACGGCATTTGTCGACCAAGGCGTAACCATTTCGCGACGTGGACCTACGAAATAGCCTTTCAGCGTTTCGTCGTCCAGCATCTTGGCATCACCATAGAGCCAGCACAGTTCTTTTACTTCATTTGGGTTGAGCTGATGGTCCACTTGTGTAGCGATAATGCTCTGCTGTGGAGTCTTGAAAAAGAGTATCATAATCCTTCTTTACCTTATAAATTTATATATTTAGGCTGCAAAGGTACGAATAAGTGAGCGAAAAGCCAAATTTATTTGGGGTTTTTCCGAGCGAAAGTACCTTCGACGAGGTCAAAGTTACTTAAAAATATCTAAATCCGTGCAACTTTCGGCTGAAATTTGCGTCTAATAGTTACCTTTGCACCGTCAAAGCGACATAACATAGTATAAACTAATTATTTGGAAATATGAAGAAAACAGTATTTATGATTTCGCTGGTAGCAGGTTTGATGCTGACCAGCTGTGGAGTAAAGAAGGAACTTTATCAGGCATGTCAGGATGAGAATAAGACCCTGCAGGCAAATTATCAGGATACCAAAGAACAGTTGGCAGCTGCTAACACACGCGTATCTAGTCTTCAGGAGCAGTTGAATGCTTTGCAGCAGACAAATGCTACTTTGCAGAAGTCTCTTGACAAGAGTCTTACCAATGCTAGTCAGAACAACATCAGCATTGAGAAGTTGGTTGACCAGATCAACGAGTCTAACCAGTACATCCGCCACTTGGTAGAGGTAAAGTCTAAGAGCGACTCACTGAATATGGTGCTGACTAACAACCTGACCCGCTCACTTTCTAAGGAGGAACTGAAGGAGGTTGATGTTCAGGTACTGAAGGGTGTCGTTTACATCTCACTGGCTGACAACATGCTGTATGAGAGCGGTACTTATAAGATTAACAAGCGCGCTTCTGAGACACTGTCGAAGATTGCCAAGATCATCAAGGACTATAAGGACTATGATGTACTTGTTGAAGGTAACACCGATAATGTGCCCATCTCTCGTGAGAACATCCGTAACAACTGGGACCTCTCTTGTCTGCGTGCCAGCAGTGTTGTTCAGGCTCTGCAGAACGACTATGGTGTAGATCCTAAGCGTCTGACTGCAGGTGGTCGTGGTGAGTACAATCCTCTCCAGCCTAATACCAGTGAGGTTGGTAAGATGCGCAACCGTCGCACCCAGATTATCATCACTCCGAAACTCGACGAGTTCATGGACCTCATCGGTCAGGCTCCTGAGGAAAGCAAGTAATCCCTTATTTGTATAAACGAGCAATCCCTTATATATATAATAAGGTGTAACCCCATTTCGAGGCTTGATATTTGTCAAGTCTCGAATTTTTTTCGCTAAAAACTGAAAATTTTCCTCGAAAAGTTTTGGTAGTTCGGAAAATAGTCGTACCTTTGCATCCGCTTTCAGGAAGAGACCTGATGAGCATGAAAGAAAGAGTTCTTTGAGAGTCTTACATACAACA
>Ga0256407_10001518_pt1 | contig 48398 bp, 85 predicted proteins | sample RumenRJG_04DNA_FD_193489 | JGI IMG/M metagenome (GOLD analysis project Ga0256407, IMG submission 193489) | Bovine rumen microbial communities from Lethbridge, Alberta, Canada - RJG_04 | ecosystem: Host-associated > Mammals > Digestive system > Stomach > Rumen | place: Canada: Alberta...
TCGGTGGTATCGTTACTTTTATAAGTGTTTCTATATTTACCATAGACAAAACAAAACATATAATCATACCACCTATAAAAAAAGCCCATAGAACACCCATATCTTCGTTTAATTCTTCTTTTAAATAATCATAAGTCTTAAACATTAACCAAAGACAAAAAACAAACAATCCTATACAAATAATAGTATAGAAAATTGAAATATAGGTATAATATTTTAATAACTCTTGCACATACAGCGGTGCTTGTTCCTTAACAAAGTCTGCTCCTTGTTTTACATACTCAATTAGTTCTGTTAAATTGTTTAAAATTTCTTCTTTCATTTTTTACCTCTAATATTTTATAGGTTAAGTTTATTATCAACTGACATTTAATCAAACTTCTGTCTGTCCTTTTGCAGTTCTTATAAATGCTTGTAGGACAATTCAACTTACAATTTTCTTTCAACTCTTTACGACTAAACTCGACCGTTATTTTATCTTTCATTATTCCTCCTTGAAACTTTCTATTTCCCTTAGACAAGAATTAACTTCTTCATCTGTTAAACCTCCTCTTACATCGCCGTTTGCGACTGTGTTATCGTAGTGTAATTTTCCGTTCTTTAATACGGCTAACTCCCATAGGTCATTATCGTATCCATAACTAAACCTCATCTTAATTACACTTGCACCATAGCCGTTTTTAAATTCAAAAATATACTGAATACCATTACTATCGCAATCGTGCGGATGCCTTTTAAATTTCCAATCTTTGTTTTCTATTTTTAGTTCTAAGTTCATTTTGCCTCCTTATTCCAAATTTTTATCGTTGTAGAAAATTACATAAGTAACTATTCCTTTATCCGCTGCGACCTGAACATTGTAGATATATTTGTTCTTGCAAAACTCTAGAACATCTTTCTTTATTAAGTCTTTTGAAGACCTAGAATTTTTGTTCACAGAAGATAATATTTCCATCTTGCACACTTTACCATCATACCTTACTACCGTTTCTGCCGAGCATACCGACACACAAAATAACAATAAAAATACTATAATCTTTTTCATTTTTCCTCCTCTTTAAAAAACAAACTTTGTATTATATTCCACATTTGAGCCGGTGTTCTTTCTGTTGCAAAAAATTCATCTGTGTTTAAAAATATATCTCCGTTTTTACAAAATATCATATTAGTCCCTATCGTTTCTCCCCAAAACTCTATTGTTTCTTTTCTTACTATTAAAGCCAAAGCACGACACAACTCTTTCAACTCTTCAAATGTTTCAGGCACTTGTTTAACTTCTGCATCTTCTTTCTCAAAAGTAAAATAACCATTAGCAGGAAATCTACCACAACTTGTTAATACTTTTATTTTATCTTCAGGTATTATTACTATATTCTTCATTTCTGCTCCTTTAACAATTCTTTGTTTTCATAGATATTGCCGATTACTTCCATTAAATCTCCGTCTAATTGTTGTTTTGCATAAAAGGTAAATGGTATTGCACCGTCTAATGTTTCAAGCCAAAACATCGCAGATTGTTCTCTCCAATAAACTTTAAGTATAAGACCAAATCTTGTTTTAAGCAGGTCGCCTTCGTAAATCAACTTTCCGTTTCTATCTTTAAGTCCTGTGCTTTGCATTATTATATGACCTTTATCTTCAATGAGTTGATTTCCATCATATCCTAAACCACCTTTATAAAGCATTTCTTTTCCGTTCCATACTCTAAACCTAAATCTATTTTTCATATTTCCTCCTTTTCGCTTTCTGCTTTTCCTGAAAGTCCCATCATTGAACTCCACTCGTTCCAACCTATACTAGTTCCGAATCCGCTTTGATAAATAGTTCTTTTTTTAAGTTTAGTATAAGAATATAGCTCTCCCTCGTATTCGCCAATATCAAAAGGTTTTAATTCTTGTGTGTCGATTGTAATTGTTTCGTGTTTTTCTTCGTCCTGCTCTTTTTCTATTTTTTCATTTCTTTTAATACACTCATACTTAGCAGCGTCTTTGTTTCCAAACAATTCGTTTTCCTTATATGGTTTTCCGTTACAAATATAAATCTTTTGCAATCCGTTATATCCTTCTCTAATTACAATAGAATCGATAATTAACCTTTCATCTGATACTACCCACTCTGATAATTTCTTAAATTTACCTGTCCCCCCACAAGCGGTGCATTTAAAAACTGTTTCTTTAATCTTAATTTTACCCTCTCCATTACATCTTGGGCAGACAGTTTCTTTTTCTTCTTTTCTTGTGATTGTAAAAGCGGTTTCGTTGATTTCAAAAGCAGTTTCAATTCTAGACATTTTTACCTCCTTAAAAAGGGACATCTTCATCATCGATAATTTCTTCCTGTTCTGGAAGGTTCGCTGGTTCTGGCGTTGCTGGTTGCTGGGCGGGTTCAACCTCGTCCTCTTTTATCTTTACCCACAAGTCTTTACTATCATTAGCATACACTTTATCTAGGTAAGCCCAATAATCAACACAATCCTTAAACACTAAATAATAACCGTCTTTACAAATAGTCTTATTGTTCGTTTCTTCGTTTAGTGTAAATTTAAGGACATCGGTTTCATTTTTGTTGCAATAACAAGCCAAAGCATAGTTATAACTTACAAAATCGCCGTTATTTGCAAACTTTAGGTTGTTATATACAAAGCCTCTACCTCCGCAATATTTACAAGAATTTAAGCCCTTTACGGCTTTTGTGGGGTTATACTTGTTTAAAGTCTTTAACATTGTAGGTAGATTAAGTTCTAAGGACTCATCTTCAAGATATTCTTCTTGTGTTTTTTCAAGAGATTCTTTCTGATATCCTTTCTTGACTATTTCGTTTATCCATACCGCAAGATGTTTTGGAGAAACATTTTTTAATCTTGACGCAAAGATTTGCTCTAACATAGTTTCTACTTCTTCGTATCCAACTGACATTTTCTATCCTCCAATTTATCTCTTTCTATAATACTTAAACTTTCCAACATCTTAGCCCTAGTTCTTATTTTGGCTATAAGTCCGTTTGCAAATAGTTCTGTTTCGGTTAGAATAATATCGTGTGTAGCCTTAGAAACAAAACGGTAATCTATATCTTTAAACGATTCTGCCCAAAGATTTAAAACGACTCCTTTATCTCCCTCGAACCTTACTCCTGCTACTACTAGAATTGCGAGTATTTTGCTTGTTTCTTCCTTTGTCATAAGTTCATTATCCTCCAAAAAATATATAAACATATACCTACTGATAACACCATACAAATAATTTCTATAATAATAAACAAATTAATCCAAAACATTATTTCCTCCCGAGCTCCAAAAATTCCATAGCACCATCTTTTTTCTCTCCTTTCCTGTTTCTAACCCAAGTGATAATCGCCGCTTTCCAAGATTTCATTTTGTTTTTACCTATCATCCAACCTTTAGCCTCATAGAAATAATAGAATTGTTTTGCATCTATTTGGTATCCGTTTGCTTTACAATGGTTTTCAATTTCTTCAATGGTAGGTTTTACAAATTTTTTCGGTTCTGCTGATATAATAATATTATATTCAGTATTATTTATATCAGTATTATTATTATCAGTATTATTATATAGTGGATTTTTCCGACCGCCGGTTTTTCCGACCGCCGGTTTTACCGACTCTCGGTTTTTCGCACTGTCGGTTTTTGTGTAGTTTAGGTTAAATTTATAATCCAACCCTACAAACTGTCCTTTTTCGTTTTTTATTTTAATCCTTTCTAGAAAGCCTATATCTTCTAGTTCTTTAATATAACCTTTAACACTATAAAGTCCTTCGTTGCTATGGTTTTGAATATCTGCTAAATAAAATTGCCAACCTATAGGCTTTGAAAGTAAATAACAAGCAACTCCTTTTGCTCCAAAAGAAAGTCTTTCATCATTTACTATGTTATTTGTGATAATTGAAAAGTTATCTCGTAGTTTATTTTCCATTGAACCTCCAAATAAAGACGGCGGTGTGCTAACGGAAAGGGTAGTCCACCGCCATCTATCGGAACAATGAAGGGGTAGCCTCGTGTTCCGTTTATTTTAATATTAAATTGTTGTTGATTTTTTGCTTTTCCGTTAGCATAGTGTTTTAATTATAATAAAAATAAATAAATTCTGCAATACTATTCTTCGGCTATTTCTCGTATGGTTATTTGACAACCCTCTTGACGTCCTTCAGGGCAAAAACTATTTCTCGAGTAAGCCTTAATCACTCTTAAATCTGCAATTTGACTATCATCTTCCCAAAGTCCAACTTGGTTAATCGCGTCCATTACCGCTTTTGCCAAATTATCAACATCCGGTCTTTTTGATACATAATAAGTTTTTTCAATTTTTTTCTTGGATAGACTTTTAGGAGTTGGCATATAGAACACCAACACCACTTGCAACGCACCGCAAAGCCGTTTTTTTGTAAAGTTTTTAGTTTCTAATGATTTTATATAAACTAGGTTATACCAATTAGTTTTCGGGCTATAAGTAGTTGTAAAACCTTTACCGCTCTTTAGTGTCCTATGAAATACTTTCGGTCTTGCTTGTGGCTTTGGTATCCCTGCAACAAAGAAACTTATTTCACTATTCATTTAATCCTCCTTTCTATCTAAAACTCCTAAAAGTTTTCCGGTCAAAAAAGATAGTTTGCTTATAGCAATTTTATAATCATCTTCTTTTTCTCTTTTAGAAAGACAAACTTCAGCCATCCTGTTTATTATTTCTCTCATTTCCTGTTCTTTTGTCATTTCAATACTCCTTTAATGTGTATTCTGCAACATAAGCCCAACCATCTCTTGTTGGGACTCTTACTTTTTGTGTTTCAAACTTAAAACCTCTTTTCTTTAGGTTAAATATTCTTGCACTTAATCTTGTTTCGCCAAAGGTATTTATAGCCTCTAATGAAGTAATTTTTTTAAAAGTTTTTAAGTAATCTAATATTTTGTCTTCTCTTGACATACTAATCCTCCTTTCTAAATACTAACACATATTGATGAACCTTAGTTAGTTTTTTATTTTTCATATTATTGTCAGCCCTTAACATAGCACTACCTAAAGGAGTCAACAATACGGCATCATTATAAAATTTCATACCAACTTTTTTAAATATGTTTATGGTATCAGGAACAAAACCTAAAAGATTGCCTTTTTTATCTCTTACATCTCCCACAACAAAACAAGCATAACCGCCTTTTTTTAGTTTTTTACAGGATTTGTCTATTATGTTTTCGTAATGAACCAAAAATTCATTATAATCTTTTAAATTGCTAATATCTCCTTCTAAATCACTATATACTTCCAAATTAAAATACGGCGGACAAGAAAAAACAAAATCAAATTCATCGTTTATATCATCTATAACCTTTTCACTATCACCAACTATCCAGTTAGGTAATTTGCCTTCCGGTAATATTTTCTTTGCTTGTTCTATATTGCTTTCTATCTGTTCTTTTCTTATATCTATTCCGGTATAGTTTAACCCTAAGCAACTTGCAACCACTCCTCTTGTGCTACCACCGGCAAAACAATCTAAAACTTTTCCTCCTTTATCAACAAACCAAGTATATATAACCTCGCACAATACAGGGTCGAATATAGATGTATCGCTTATGTTTCTTCCTGTTTTTGCATTAAGTTTTTCAAATTCATAAACCTTAACACTCCTTCCATCTTCGCCTTTTAAACCTAATGCTTTCCAAGATTGTTTCCTTTGTTGCCACCTCTGACTTCTGCCGTCAAGAATAGAAAACGGCGGTTCTATGTATTTTTCTGCAAGTATTAAATTCTCTTCTATTTCGTTACCAAACAAATCTATATAAGTCATTTTATCTCCTTTATGAAATTAACTCTTTGTAATTTACCATAGGTATATCGCAATACTCAGCAATATCGTGTTCTATGTTCATACCTTTACTTTTAATCCCTTCGGTAATAAAAGTTATACAATCTGCTCTGTATAACAAATTTAAAGATTCTAGCATACAAAACTTTCTCGGCATATTGTATCTACTTGCTACCGTTTCTATAGGACTTAAAACCTCAAATCCTTTTGCCTCTAAGCATTTTTTTGCGACAATAAAATCTCTTTTATAATTAGGGTTATTTGTTATTGCACCGCTAATATAAACTCTTATTTTGTCCATTATTCCTCCACAACTAATTTTCTTTCCCTAACTCCCCATCCGGGTTTTTTAATTTCAATGTTATGTTGTTTAAGTATCTTAACTAATGTTGCCACACTAACATTAAATCTTTTTGCTAAATCTACAGTTCTAGTCGTTTTGTAAAGGTGTTCCAATTCCTTTACATTGATAGTAATGGTCTTGTGTTTTCTTACCTCGCCTCCTTTAGGTTTATGTGGTAATCCATACTTACGAGCCATAGCAATAATTGTCTGCCTAGAATAACCTAGTTTCTTTGCCAAATCCGTAACACTATTTTCTTTGTATAACTTTGTAAATTCTTCTCTTGAAAACAATTTTTCTAGTATCATCGCAACCTCCTAATTCAAAAACTTTCTTGCCGTTTCTATTCTTTTTTCTAAAATTTCTTTCTCTAATTCCAACATCCTAATCTCATACTCTGCTGCTTTAGGTCCGGTTTCTTCTATCTTTTTCTTTATAGATAATTCCTCACCTTTTGCTACACATTGTTCTAGGTATCGTTGTTTAAGAGTATCATCTTCCATAGATAAAATATAACTCTTAGTAAGAACATCTAAATCACGAACATCGTTTCTATCAAAATCCGGATTTGCTTTTTCTGCAATTTCACATAGTTTCTCTAAAATTTCGTTCATTTTAAGCCTCCATTTTTGATTTTATTACATCCAACTTTGCTTTTAAAATTTCTATTTCCAACTCGTGCATTTTTCTTACAGTGTTTAGGTGGTCTTTTGTGTAGTTTTTAACCCTTTCCTCTTCTATCGGTTTTACAACCTCCAATAAATACTTGTTTTTAAGGTCAATGTATTTCTGTTGGTCTATTTCCGAGAAGGTTAATATCAATGCTTTGGTTGCAGTATTCAACGAAACACCCGAGTCTTGTGCCTTCTTTAAAACATCTCCAATACTAACTCCCTTACCTTTTGTTTCTTTTTCTAAAAATTCGTTCAAGCCTTTTATATCCATCTTTTCCTCCTTATTTCATCTACCTTTTCTTGTGTTATAAATTTTTTAAAATACGGACTCGGCGGTTTTATGTTTTTATCGTGAACTAATCTATGGTGCTTTGCACATAACATAATCCCATTATCTAAGTCGTATCTTGTATGCTTATACTTTCTAGTATTAATCCAGTGGTGTGCCTCGCCAACTCGACTATTACAACCGGCATATTGGCACACCTTATCTCTTTCTTTAATCAACTTTGACCACTCGTTATCTGTCATAGTATTGTTACCGATTTACATTGACCTTTTTCTTTGTCCCACTCGTGAAGTTCTATTGTTTGTCCTTCAACAAAATCTTTCTTATCAAAAGTTTTAACTTGAATACCGCCCTCTAAGAACAAAGTCGTTAATGTATAATCCCTACCTTTAGATGTTTTACCCTCTTTTTGTATAAAGGTTTGTAGTTTGAAAATGTTTTGCATAGCATCTTCTTGTTCTTTTGTTTCTTGTGTAGGTTCTTCAACTACCTCTGTTTCTTGTATTTCATCTGCTTGTGTGCTTTCCGCAACATCTGCTTTATTTACTTGGACTTCTTTAGGCATATCCTTAACCTTTTCGTAATCAATATGAACAGGCTCAGGGGACATTTCAAAATTCTTGTTATCCACATCTATTAAAGGTTCTATCTTTGGGTTACCAATAAACAAAGTCTTGCATAACCTACGGATTACGGCTTTTTTTGCCATTTCTCCAAACCACTCGTTCCATACCATTTTGGTCTTTGCTTTGCCTTTTATTTTATTGATTTCATCTAATCCCATAGTTTCAATAAAAGAATAGGTCTTACCATTATCCACATATTGAATATAAGCATATACACCGGCAAGTTTATCCATCCTTGCAAATGGATCGGCAACTTTGTGTGTGTATTTTACTTGTCCGTCTACTTTCTCTATCGTAAGAATATCATCTTTAAAAACTAGTTCCGCCTTAATACTCGCTGTAGGTTGTATTTCTTTTATTCTGTGAATAAATCCCTTGTATCCTATTTGATATTGTATCGCATTTCCATACTTAATTACATAAGCCAACTGTCTTCTATCAACAGGAATACCGGTATCCAAAGACGCTTTAAAAGCCTCTTTAATACTTTGTGCATCCAAGTTCATAATACTTTGTCCGGATGCCTCTAACGATTTCTTTGTTTCATAAGCAAAAGAAATCAACTTGCTTTCAATCTGTTTCTGCTCTAGTCCAGTAGCCTTAATCAAGACAGGCATTTGGTCTTTTACTGCATTGTGAAAAACTGCTAATTCATTAGCCATTTTACCCTCCTTATTTTTATTAGTTTATAGAATATAATAATATAAGTATAACATAAAAATAATATTTTGTCAATGTTTATTTTTTAATACCAAATATAATAATAAAACTCTATAAATTCAAAATACGGCTTACTTATTGCATCATCAAGAAAGCCCACAGTCTCCTTAAAAGAGTTCAAATAGAAGTCGAAGAACTCTTCTAAATCTCTTGCCGGAAGGTATTTTTTTGCCAATTCCAAAGACTCTTCTTTCGTTTTGGCTCTAATTATCTCTAGTATATGGTCGCGTAGTTCAATTATATCTCGCCTGTCAATGTAAAGATAAACGCAGTTGTCATCCTCAGGATTACCGGCTTTGTCTAAGAAATACTGATTAATCGCGTAGTTCTTTCTCCAATACATTTCACTTAACTCTATACCTTTAATCTTGCTAATAGGAATTTCAAATTGTTTCATATCCGTTTTTACTTCTAGTTTATTACTATTAGTTAAAACTTCATCTACTCTTACCTTTAAATGTAACCATTGGTCTAAACCCATATTACACCTCCTTTCTATTTTTTATATACTCTATTTTTCCTATCATACACATCATAATGAAATCATAATCCGATATCTCGTTGAATCCTTTATTACCATATTGGACTCTTTCCCACAAAATCTGTTCTGTCAAGAAAAGCCTGTCTGAAAATATAAGTTTATCTTCAACTATATTTCCAAACGATATAGCATAAAACACATTAGTCTTTGCTCTATCAAACAGAGCTTGTTGTATTAAATTCATTATGCCTCCCTATCTATCATAACCTGTTAAATCTTTGTATGTCAGTTTATCTTGTTTTATTCTTTCCGCCATTTCTTTTGTCTTTACCTCACAAGCAACATAACTCCACGATGTTCCAAAATGGTCGACCGCTAATACATAACAATCTAGTTTCTCGCTGTAAGTAAATAATAAATCAAAATTTTTGGTAAGCCACTCAACATCCATTTCGGAGCAATCCGTAACATACCATTGGTAAATTTCTGTGTATCTATCCTCTTCCTCATTGTAAATTGGTGTTTGAAAATTGTCCCAAATAGATGGATCTATATCCACAATATTATTACACAAAACAATATTGTTTCCGCACCAATCTACCGCTTTTGAATAAGTTGTAAAAGTTTTCATAATCCCCTCCTTGCCGAAGGCTCTGAGACTCAAAAAGAACAGAGCCCTCGGCTATAATCCTTTAAGAATTTTTTGCATTTAAAATTTCTAGTGGTGAAAGTCTGTTCTTAGATATCTTGTAATTGTTTATCCAAGCAAACATCTCAATATACTCGTCAGAAGTTGTGCAATTGTAAAGTTTTCCTTGATATCTAATAACTTTCTCTATAAAGGTATCCAAATCAAATGTTTTGATTTTTCTTAATACCCTTATTGCTCTTGTTATTTTTGTGCTAATGTTTCTCTTGCCCTTTATTACATAACATAATTTCATTATCTTTTGTATAAAGGCAACGGATTGTTCTACATCCCTATCAAAAACAAACCTTCCCTCTTTAAAAGAAAAGTTGAAAGTTTTGTTTGTCACTATTCCCAATCCTTCAATACATCCGTGTATTGATATACCTGTTCTGTCGCACACTTGAAGAATTTTGATATAGTTGTCGTTTCCTTGTGTTGCAAAATAGTGTGCATAGTCTTCTAAACCCCATTTGTCTTGATAGGTGTTGTAAATAGGAATATTGTCTGTTTTTTCATCTGTTACGATGTAATGAACAGGAATACTCATCTTCTTACAAGCAACCAGTCTGTGCTGTCCATCGATTATGTTGAACTTTCTATCAACAATAATCGGTTTTGATTTTAACATACCGCCAGTCAACTTAAAACTCTTAATTAAGTTTTCTACATTTCTTTGCTTAATCGATCTGTTTTCGGTTACGAATTTAAACTTATCGTAATCCGTTGTGCTACCTACTACAATCTGCGAGAATTTTTCTTGCATTTTTCTACCCTCCCTTTTTGGTATCTTTTTACTCTATACATCTTTACAAATCCTTGCTCTTCGCACCACTCACCTAATTTAGCCTCTATGCCTCCTAGTTCGTTTAGTGCAAAGCCTACATCTTCAGTATCAATTTCCAACTCCAAAATTACTTTAGCCATTTTTCCTCCTTATTGAATATAAATTATTTCTCCTTTTTGTAGTCTTTCAATTAAATCTTTTCTTATTTCGTATTCATATCCATTATCTTCTAGCCATCTTAGTGCAACCTCAATATCTTGGTATATTTCATCTTCGTTTCTCTCGTTTACGAAATCCAATACCGCCTTTTCGTTGCCAATAAAAATCAATGCTTTGTTTTCATAATTATCTGTATCAACCTCTGTTATTTGATAATACATTTTATACCTCCTATTTTAATTCATACATAAAACATATCATAATAAAAAACATTTCCTTTATAGAACGCTCTATTTTATTGCTACAATCTATCTGAACATAACCTGTATTGTAACCTTCTCTTTTTTTTCCTCTGCTATACATTATGTGCGATATCACCGTTCCATTTACATTTCTAACCACAAGAACAAAACTGTCCGGTGTCATTTTCATAGCATAAGATCTAATTGCGGTTTTGCTTGTAAAATGGTCGTGTGCAAACTGCATTAGTTCGTCAAATGTAGTCGGAATATCTAGGTTCATAGGTTTATTTTTTTTGTCGCTATAAGTAGTATAATGTTCCATAAATATCTCCTATCTATAATTTACATCCGAATAGTAGTTAAGTGTTTCACCCTGTAAATCAAGCAACACCTCGATATCATAATCTCTATAATCCAATTCATCGCCATCGCTTGTTATCATTTTGCCATCTTTTATTTCTTCTATAATATACTCAAAGCCTTCTATCTCTATACACACACAACAATCTTCATCGATAAACTTATCGTTTATTGTGTCTAACCAATTTATTATTTTAGTTCGGAGTATATCCTTTGCTTTTAAATAGTCTTTTAATTCTTTTTCAAACATATTACTCTCCCATTTCAGACATTTTTCTGTCAAAGGTTAAACTGAAGGCTGTCTCTTGGTATCCCTCAAAGCCTTTCTCTTTTAATTCTGTTTTAAAAGACTCATCGCAAAGCCCTTTATCAAGTCTTGCTTTAATCTTTTGAATAATCATATCGGTATAAACACGACATATTTCTATATCTTGTTGTTCTACTGAACGAACTTCAATCCAATGTTCTTCTCCGGGCTTTGAACTCTGGATAATAAAAATCATTTTCTTTGGAGTCTGTCCGTATATTCTCTCTATTGCCTTGCACTGCATACCTACATCAAATGTATAACCTCCAACATCTATCCCTCTAATGTTTTTCTCTATTGTTGAAGTCGTTTTGTATTCAATCAAGACAATACCCTGTTCGGTATTCTTAACGGCGTCTAGTTTAGCCTTTAATGTAAGACCGTTCTCTTCCCATATCATAGGTTTCTCTATGGTTATACCCTTTAATATTGCCTTAATTAAATCATAACTTAAAAGCGTTTGTATGCGGTTAGTCCAATCGTCAAATTCGCTTTGAAGAACTAAGTCTTTACCGGACTTCTCGTTTGCTATTGCATCTTGAAATGCTTTAGTCTTACGAGAACTAAATCCTTTTTGGTCAGGAATAATTTTATATTCGTAGTCAAATTTATCCGGCTCTAATAATAGAGTATGAGCAAGTCTTCCGTTGACTAAGGCATCTGTTATACCTTCATCAACTCTATTTGGATTGAACATACAGTTCCTCCAAAAAGCCATCGGATTGTTTTCGTTCCATTTTTTTAATTGGGACTTACTCAATCCTACACAATTAAAATACTCTACATCTGTAATTCGTTTCATATATCCTCCTACCTCAAGTTTTTTAAAACTTCTCTTATGTCTACTAAAGTCATAATTAAATCAAAATTTTCTTTCTTCTTAGCCAACAAAATTTTTCTGTCTATCTCTTCTTCTGTTTCTTCTACCTCGTAATATTTTCCGTCAAAACTTACATAATGGTCTTCGTAATGCTCGATGTAATCTACATTGAACTTACGACTCTTTTTGGTGCTTCCGTTAAGTATTGTCAATTTTATAAACATTTTTGCCTCCTCTCTTTTCTTATTAACTTTCTAAGCATCCTTAGGTTGTTCAATTCTAACCGTCCGACTTCGGATACTTTAAAGTTTTTGTATTTAATTCTACTAATTAAAACGCTTTTAAACACATTTGTCGCGGTAAAATCTGCGATATTATTCAGTTTATATGTTTTCTTATTTAAGTAAAACTCGCTGCCGTGTCTAAAAACCCTCACAATATACATCTTGCACCCCCTCTTTTAATATTCAAGAAGGGGGATATCGCTATCCCCTATCTTCAATACTAAATCTTTAAAGCATCGTTTAACTTTGAAATGTAGTCTTCAATCAGTTCTATGTCTTCTTCAAAGATAGATGTTTTAAGTGTCGCAAGTCTTATTGTCTGTGGATCGATGTCTTTGGTTAAGCCTTTTCCGGTGATACTGAACACAACATATCCCTCTTCTTCATTTACTCCTAAAGACAAAAGTGTTTCTCGTCCTGTCGGTGTAGGGATATATACTGTGAAAAGCATCCCTCTAGGAACATCGTGTCTTTTAAAGTTTAATCTTTTCATTAAACTCTCTAGATTTTCTCTTCCTTTTTTTGACAAGTTTGTCTTTTGTTCCGTCTTTGTTTCCTTATTTACTGTCTTTTTAACTACTTTTTTTACTTTTTTCATACACTCTCCTCCTTTGTTTAGTGTTTAATGAATAGCTCCATATAGGAGCTATCCTTTAAGCATTAAATCTTTAATACTTCGGCAAGTCTATCGATGTATTTACCTAATACTCTTGCCGGTGTTTCCGGTTTAAAAGAACACATCTTGATGATACCTACATCATCCATAATTGCAAACCTATAAGCATCTTCAAACACAGATAAAAGAATTAAATGTGTTTGGTCGCCTCCTTCGGAAGTCACTTTAACTGCATAAGTTGCTTGGTATCCTTTAAACTCAGCAGTTCTTGCATCTCTGATTTCTGTGTCTTTAAAGCCTCTAGACTCTAACATCTCAACAACCTCTTGATTTACAGGTTTTACTTCTGTCTTTTTCTTTACTTCTTTAATTTTTTTCATTGGCTCCTCCTAACCTTTATAATTGTTGAATATCTTTTGTATATATTCATCTGCCTCTTCTTGTGTGTCTAAATGGTTTGCATTACCGTCAGTATATCCTCCCGGAATATACAGTCCTTGGCTTTTAAGGAATTTAATATCTTTGCTCTCTGCGTGTGAACATCCTGTGCATCCGTGATATTTATACGGAAAATGCATCATTACTAACATCAACCTAAAGAACTCCGGTGAACAATATGCGGCAATAGTCGGTATGTTCAACTCGTTTTGTGGAAGATGAAAGTATAATCTCTCATAACAACCGTCAATCTTTGTAAAACATATCCAACTCACATCTAGAATATATTGTTGCATATATAAGGTATATAATAGTTTGAATATCGCTATACCCCTATGCTTTAATACTCTATTAGGAATCCCGCCACTATAGCCGATGTCAATAAATATTTTCATATACTTTTTAGGTTTTTCCTCATCTACCATCATATTTTCAGGAGCTCCGTTTATCACTTCACCCATATCATAGAATAGTCCTGAGTCTGTATGAAAATAACTATTGGTTGTGTCTGAACCGAACTCTAAATCAAGCACCTTTAAGTAATCTTTGTTATAATCTTTCTTGCCTAACTTAAGAGTCTCTACTAAACTATCATAATTTTGGTAGTTGCAGAAACTATCTTCTTTTCTCTCTATCTCATCGTTGTATTCACCTGAGTTCTTTAATCCTTCTTTATTGTCTACCAAATACTTTACTAAGGAAGAACAGTCCGGAAAGACTGTGTTTATTATTTGTCTAGCCATATCTATCCTCCTTATTTCTTTTTAGGCATCTTCAAATCAATTCCTTCAAGTATCTTAGATCTAACATCATCAGATACTCCTTTGAACACTACCATATCGAGAACTTCTTTTACTTTGAATCCTGCATCGAGTAAATCTGCACCGTCAATACAGGCTCTAGGTGAAATTATGATTTTAATATCATATTTTTCAGCATTATTTCTCATCTGTTGTATCACATTGTGATACCAATCATTTTTACACAAGTATTTCTCTAAGTCTAAATCGTAATGAACATTGAATATAACGAAACGGTCAAGTGTCGCTGCATCTAATCTGTTTCTACCTACATACTCAAGTGTTCCTCCGCGTCCGTAAGTGTTCGCGGTGCAAACACATTGAAAGTCTGGATGTTTTGCAACTTTCTTATCAGGGAACATTATCTCGTTATTTGAAAGTAAATTATTCAATATTGTCAATGTTCCTGAATTTCCGGCGTCTATTTCATCTAGCAGCAATATTCCTCCGTTCTCAAAAGCCATACGAACAGGCGTCGTAACATACTCTCCTTGAGCGTTCATAAAGCCCATCAAATCGGACTTAGTTGTCTGTGCTCCTATACTCATAGGATAAAACTCTTTTCCAAACACTCTTGCACATTGTGAAACCATCTTTGATTTACCTGCTCCGGCTGCTCCTACAAGCATAACCGTCTTTTTGTTTCTGGAACAAGCACCTAAAATATCTACTAAATCTTGGAGTTGATTATGTGCCATTTCCTCCATACCGCTCTCTTCAATCTTAACTTTTGGTGGCAATTTAATTTGTCTTGCCTCCGTTAAAAGTCTTTCAATCTCTGAAAGTTTATCTCTCATCGATTGCTCTACTTCAACTACTTTTTGTGCTACTTGCTTTTCTAACTCTTCTTGGAAAGTCTTAGTCTTTTCTTCCAAGAATAGTCTAAGATAGTCTTGTTCTGCCATCTTTGTCTTCTCCTTGCGTTTTAAGTCCGCTCGACTATTTTTAGTATTTAACCAAACCCTCTCATCAAGGGCTCGGCAAAACACTAAACCATTTTGCTCTCTAAGCATCTAACAATCTCATTTATAAACTTCTTTCTTTCTTTTTTGTTCATTGTTTTAACTGCTTTTTTTGCATCACTTAGTCTTTTAAAACAACAATTTTTCTTTATTCTAAACAAATCGCAACCACCATAAAAGAAAAATCTTTTATCTTTACCGGTTATTGTTCTCTTAACCGGAATCACCTGCCAATTTGGATATCTATAAACATATACAAACGGAACTCCAATATTTCTCTGTTCTCTGTTCATATCCTTCCAAAATGGTGCAATCTCCCAAACTTTATCACCTACTTTAATCATTTTTCCTCCCATAAGTTATTTTCTTTTAAATACTTTATCAACTTATTAAAGTCTTTTCTATCAAAATTTACATCGGCTCTAATAACATTTTCTTTGTCTATGCAAGGAACGCCGTATCTAATAGTCTTAATAATATCAAGCATATTTCCGGCAAGTCCAAAGCATCCTTCATCAATGTTTCTGTCTAAGAGCTTTTTTGCAACTTTTAAAGCATCTTGTTTTGTCATAAATCCTCCTCTATTTCAAGATTAAACCTTAAATAATCTTCAACTGCATCTGCTATACTTTCTCTTGTTTTATTGCACAAATATTTAAGTCCCGAAGAGTCGCTCGTTCCAATATAAACATCTACCGCATTATCTAAAACATCGCTGTCTTTTATTACTATCTGAAGTTCTACTCTCATATTTCCTCCTTTGTTTAGTATTTAACCAAATCCATATTGCTATGGACTCGGCAAAACACTAATTACTTGTCCCAATTCTCTTTTATAAATCTCTTTTTCTCGCAAATAGTTTTATCTATTGATAATCTATTTAATATCTTTGTCGCTTTTTCAGCCTCTTTTTGTGTTTTAAACAAACGAGTCTCTTCGTGTGAAAAACCCATCCAACCGGTATCTAATTTATACCTTATTGCATCTTCTCCGGCAATTCTCTCAACGGCATATCCTATTATCGTTCTTGGTGTATTATATGCTAAAACCCATTTGTCTGCTTTAATTCCACCAGAACCATCGCAAATAGGACACTTTGTCTCAAAAATAAGTCCATCTTTTGTTTGGGCTTTTATCAATCCAAACCCTTTACAATATGGACACTCGGTTCTAATCTCTTCTGCATTGTCTACAACCCATACTTCATCACCAATCTTAAATTTTGGTCTAATCATTTTTCCTCCTTTAATTCTTTTGCGTCTTCTATATCGCATTTTTGAAATCCAAGACGCAATATTTGTTCATCACTAAATCCCGAATCCATAAGATATTGTATAGTCCAAGTTATGCCATACAAATCGCACAAGAAATCCAAAAGCGTATCAGCAACTCTTTGATACAAATCTCCCATAATACACCTCCTTTAATATACTTGTTTGTAAAAATATCCCTTAGAATACCTAAAACCGAGGTAATCTGCAATCGCCATACATTCCGCAATAGTCGGATTACGAGCATCTCCCGAAATAATATAAAATGTCCTGAAATGATTGCCATTATCATCCATAGACATCCCTATTTCTCTATAATCCCACTCTGAGTTTATAGATTTAATTACTTGTCCAAAACTTAAACTCATATAATCCTCCTTATTAGTATTTAATTAAAATCCGTTAAATCTTAATTAAAGACTAACGGAGCCCTCAACCATTTAAGGTCAAGGGCTCTTGTCTGAGGAGAGGACTCAGATTATATACTTAAACGCCATATACATCGCCAATCCCCATAAGATAGTGATAACTCCCAATATAATCCCACAAATGAAGTCAAACACCACCTTGTCTTTATGCACAAATCTGCCATCTATCCTAACATAGTTCCCAATCCTGCGATGTCCACTTACTACCAATCCCCATAATACAATCCTCTCCAACATAGACGCCTCCTATAAACTTTTTATTTTGCCGTCGATTTCAATTATCCTAAGTATTTCATCCATTATACCTCCTCCTCCCATTGCGACATCGGGAGTATTATTTTATTGTTTGTTAACTCGTTCTCATCACAGACCTATTGTCCGTTTTTCTCCCACTTTTCCGACAATACTCCATCTGATACGACCTCACCTACCAAATAACAAGGTATCTCCCTATCGGAAGACACCACTCTATCCACTTTTAGAGCCAATATATCCTCACTGCTATCTATAAAATGATAACGAAGTTTTCCCGTCACCAAATCAATAGCAGAGGATAGGATTTTAGTGTCTATCATAAAATCCCTCCTTTAAATAGTGATTATATAAGAGCGAGGCTATTTTTATTTTATTTATTTATTATAAACATCCGTTATTATTCAATTCTAACAACATCTCAAGATTCTCAGGGAGTTCCATATCTTTTGCACTTATATTCCAGAAGTTCCCATCTTTAAATTGTCCGATAAACTCCTTCTGAGCCTTGAGAGCCTCTAACTGTTCTCCCTTAGCAGATGCAATTTGTTTATCCAAGTCGGCGATGATTTTTGCTCTATCACCTACATAGAATTTATCATCATCCCCTCTTCTAAACTCGACCCCTCTGAATTTTGCGACTTCCATCAATTTTTTGAAGTTTATCTGACCGAGGGAGTCTTTTTTGTAGGAAGCCCTCATCCTTATGATGAAATCATTTTTATCCCTATGTATTAAAGACTTCCCCCCTCCACTTCTCTCCGCCTTACTAACTTTTATTAAAGAAAATTTTATAGCCATTTTATCCTCTCCTCGCCTCGCCCTCGTATAATCACTATTTTTTTATCCATTATCCACCATATAAGTCCGTCTTATTTAATCTTTAAAAATCTCCCGATGCATATTTTACGGCATCCGATATAGTTCCTCCTTGTAAGACGTGCCAATATCTATTGACCTCTACAATATAATATATCGGAGTTTTATCTTCATAATGATGTCTTATTTGCGATATAACATCATATTGACGCTCTACAAATCTATAATGTTTTTTGTAGATATATTTATATACTTTTTTAATGTTATCCGTCTTATATACTTTTATATCTGCTCTTATTTGCATATTCCTCTCCTCGACGGACTTGTAAAGTGGATAACAGATAACTGAGCTTTTTGCTATTTGCACTATTTAAAGACTTCTATCGTGTGCAAATTTTTATAAGGTTTCGGTCGTGTTTTGTCGGTGGTATGAGCACCTCGGCGACTTCTCGGCTCTGCCGTCCTCTGCCTCGGCTCTGTTAGTTATGCATCTAACCGTCCGCGACCTATTCTCTACCTATTCAGTATAACAGCCGTCCCGCTTGTTATTTGGTGGTCTGTTATTTTCAAAAGAGCAACTCCTACCTCCTGATAAGATTATAGCACACATTTATTTTTTTGTAAAGCACTTTTTTACCGGTATTATTCAGGACGCAAGAGCGATTTAAAATTTTAGTATATAAAAAAAATACAATATTTAATTAAAGGGTCGGAATGCTTGGATATTTTTAATATTTTAGTGTTTATAGTATATTTACATTAAAAATATAAAATCTTTTAAAATATCGCAAATATGAAAGAATAAACGGCTATAATACAATTGTATGTTATTTATTTATTTGTTTGTTTTTTTATCATACAAATGTATGGAGATATATACATACAGATGTATAATCCTTAAAAAAAAGCATTGTTTTTTTTATATGGGTTGGTTGACGCCCACGCAGATTTTTTACAGATTTCAGGATTGCTTAACATTTGGATAAACATTGACCTTTGCTATAAAAAAGATGAAATAGGTGGTATGGGGTAAAAAATTTTTTATAGAGTTTCGTTATCTATTGCTTGGAAGATAATGGGAAGAAGATGGTGTTTGGTTCTATTAGATAGGAGGTAGTTACCTTTAAAAGTGAAGTTATTGGGTTTCTTCCTGACTAGGTAGACATAGTGGTCATTGGTCATACGCCTTCTGGGTATGATGGATTTGATAAAAGCCATAAGGGAATCCGGTTTTCTACCGCACTTCATAGTAATAGCGAACTCTTCCGGTATCACTAATGGTTGCGGTTTGTTCCATATCCTCTCTAGTTTCTCTCTTTGTTCATCTGTTATTTTAATATCTGTTAAACTCTCGTAATACTCTCTTGGTTTAGGCTGAAACAAGTTCTTAGGCATATAGTAAGTATCTTTATAGTGCAAAGTCCTTCTTCTGTATAATCTTCTACTCTTGCTCATAAGACCTCCAGTAGGCTGGGGATATGCTTATATACGAGTTTAGCAGAGTCCACTACACAATCCACAATATCATCGTGCCTATCCTCAGGAAACCCTAAACACTGATTAACCGTCTCCAAGATTATCCCTTTATCCATATTAACATTGAAGGTCACCTTATAATTAGCAATATCAGGTAACACCACATTTGCTCTGATTACTTTATCTCTTTTTCTGTCTTTATAGAAATCTTTTATTATATCCTCAGACTGTATCGGAACACCTAACTGCGGTAAATGCTGGTTAAGATATATTCCGTGTCCTTTCGGCTCTATGAAACATCCTATAAAATCATCTCTTTTTGAATATCGTTCAATAAACGGTAAAAAGAACTCTTCTATCTTATCCGAATTAACACGCATTTTCTGTATGTCGAGAATATATAACCTACCATTACTCTTCCCTATTGCCATAAACACAGTCCAATCGTTCCTCTCTGTTCCTCTGTATGCCGTATCTGCTATAATGGCAGTAAATTCAAAATATTCCGGTAAAGCGTCAGTTTGGAACATCTCTTTGGTGAACAAACCACCACCTGTCGCTCTAGGCTCTTGTTGATACTGGGAATAGTAGAGCTCTGGCGTTCTAATCTTAATTCTCTCCATTTTTTCAGCCGGAAACTTCTCTTCCCAAAAACTCACCTTCCTTTCCTCATCGTATGCTTTAACCGTAATGACATCCCAATCTTCCGTCTCCGCGTCCATTACATACTGTGCTAAATCGTTAGTATTCAATCTCTGCATAATCAATATAATCGGAGTGTGATTAGTTCTTAACCTTGTCTTTAACTTGTCTGTGTAATTACGGATACACTCGTTTAACATCACCTCGGAATTAGCGTTTGAAACATCTAACGGATCGTCAATTATTAACGCTCCGTTAAATCCTTCTACCACAGGATTACCTGCGTCTATACCTGTCAATGCACTCCCTATAGGTGCAGCCGTCATACCAGATCTTGTTCCTGCATCTTTGAAATTGTATTGTGTCGATGATTTTTGGTCTAGTTGGTGTCCAAATAAACCCTGCCAATAAGGACTCTCTACTATATCCAATGTTTCCCTAGAAAGTTTGGTTATCAGTAGGTCAGAGTGAGATACATAGAGATACTTCAGTTGCGGGTTTTTCGCAAATGTCCAAGTAATGAAAAGCTCTACTATCAAACTCTTACCTGCTCCTACCGGTATGTTTATTAGTAAGTTTGGCTTTCCATTTCCACCATCAACTATATTCTGTAATTTCTTGATTATCTTATCGTGGAAAGGTTTAAAAACGAACTCAGTCCTGTTTATCAGGAAGAACATCAGGGTTATGTAATCCCTTAGACTCCCTAGGCAGGTCAACTTCAACAACTCCTTCGTCTCTGCGTCCTGCATCGACTGTTCTAATAGCGATATTTTTTCCAAGTCCATCGGTTACTTTTGCACTCCTTAAACCATCTAATATGTTTTTCACCCTTTCTATCTTTTCTTCGGTTATCTTAACATCTATGACCTTCTGCTGTATCCCTTTACTGATAATCTCGTTAGCCGGTTTTTCACCTATCGTGTCCCTTATAACTTCAAGACCTCTTAACTGATTAGCGGTAATAGTCCCGGACAGCGTTCCATCAACCACCATCTCCGCCAAGAGCATTTTCTTTGATTTTGGCTGTCCGTTTTCTATGATATGCGTGTCCGAATCCAATACCTCGTTCAATAAATCTTTAAACGCTTTCTTTACCATTTGTCTTGTTACCAATTTATGACTTTGAACATTGTTAAACATCTCTTTTAAATCTTCATCTTCTTTCAATATTTTAAGGTCTTCTTGTCCCATCTCAAAAACATCAAACCCAACCATACCCTCTTCTTTCTCTTTTATGTCCCTGAGTTTGTCTTTGTATTTTTGATAAATTTTCTCTCTCGCCTCTCTTAACTCTTTCTTTATTTGTTCATAAACTACAACATCTACTACTTTATTGTGAAAAGGGTTCATAATAAATATAAATGCCTATCTATCATCTCAATGATATCTACTACAACATTTTGACAAGCCTCGTTTAATGCCGGTAACAAAGCCTGAAACTCGCCCTTTGCCCACATTAAATATGTCCTAATATCCGTAATATCTATCTTTTCTTCCTTAAATTCTTCATAATTTGCCACTACCTCTGTATCACTCCCCATCATTACCTCAACAAACCTATCCAACGGATCGTCTACTTCACCCATTAATCTTTCATATAAAAGGTGTCTTGCGTAGTCTTTTCCGGTATTCCAATGCGAAAATTGTAAGAAATCTTTGTAAGTCTTTAATATTGCTATGTATTTTTCCATTTTTGCTCCTCGTTTTTCTTTATAAATTGTTCTATCTCTTCCTTTACCGCCAATAAAGCCTTCGCTTTACGGACTCCGATAGATAAAATCGCGTAGTTTTTATACTCTTCTTTAGCCTCTAAATCGTATAAAGAGAGAATTGGTCTTCCCCTATATGTCGTTTCTTTAACTTTTATTTTCATCTCCCCTCCTTTTAATATATATAATATAAAAAAACATCTTTGTCAAGTCATCTGAAAAAAAACTCTTGACAAATCACTTTTTTTTTGCTATATGCTAATTAAGATAAAAAGAGGATTGTATGAAAAAAAAGATAAAAAAAGACGAGCAAGAGATTTTAAATTCACTTTCTTCCTTGACTAACTCAATCATAAATGGCGGTTGGGAAGGAACAGGGATGATGGGGAAAGGCGTTCAAGCAAGTCAGGCAGCAACACTCTTTAAAAACAATCGTAACTATTTTCTGTCAAATTTCAGATATTTGTTATCCGAATCTTATGTCGAACACGGAATAATTCAGACTTTAGTAGATTTGCCGGTAGATGACGCATTTAGAAACGGTATAGAGTTCAAAACAGACGAACTTACAAAAGAAGAAAAAGCCAAAATCCAAGAGTTTCTTGAAGATAAAAACTTTATAGAACACTTTAAATACGCTTTAAAATGGTCTAGACTCTTCGGTGGCGGAGCTTTGCTCCTTATGTCAGGCGAAAAAGACCTTTCTGTTCCTCTTAATTTAGAGGAAATGAAAGACAGAGATGTGGAATTTATAGATGTAGACTTATGGGAACTTTATTACGGAGAGTATGACGAGAACGAACAAGAGAGTAACTACTCGACGACACAGTTTGAAAAGTTCCTTTTTTATCCGGATGTTTATAATTATTACGATATCAAGATACACAAATCGAGAGTTTTTAGACTTGAAGGAAGAAAAGCACCGAGTTTTGTAAGACCAAGGTTGAGAGGTTGGGGTTTTTCTGTTCTCGAGACTATTGTAAGAGGATTTAACCAATATTTGAAAGGAGTGAACGCAACTTTTGAAATGTTAGATGAAGTTAAAGTTGATGTCTACTCGATTAACAACTTTGCTATGAGCTTAATGTCCCCGAAAGGAGAACAGGCGGTTAAGAGAAGAATTATGTTGGCAAATCAGTTAAAATCTTTCTTAAATGCTCTTGTTTTAGATAAAAACGACTCTTACGAGTCTAAAGGACACTCAAGTTCTTTTTCAGGATTGGCTGAAGTTATGAAAGAAATAAGATACCAGATAGCCTCCGATTTAAGGATGCCTTTATCAAAGATTTTCGGTATTGCGTCTTCAGGTTTTAGTTCAGGCGATGATGATATTAAGAATTATAACACGATGATAGAGACTGAAATAAGAAGTAAAGTTAAAAATCCTTTAAAAAAGATTTATAAAATAGCAGCAGCAATAGTGACAGGTAAAGTTATACACAATGTAGATGTTGTTTTTGGTTCTTTAGATTACGAAACACCAAAAGATTTAAGTATCAGAAAGAACTCAGAGTTCCAGAGAACATTGATTTCTTATGCAAAAGGTATAATTAGTCTTGAGCAAGTAAGAGAAATATGCAACAAACAAGACTTGTTACCGATTTCATTGGATGTAAATGACGAAATTATAATGACACAACCGTTAAAAACAACTTTGGAACAGAAAAAAGAAGATGACGAAACAAAAGTAGATTTAAAAGACTTAAAAACAAGAACATTTACAAGTTAGAGGGGAAAATGTATATACAAAATTCTAAAACAGCAGAAGTTTTTTACGCAAGGCACATTGTTCCGGGAATCGCTGCTTACAAAGAAGGCAACGCTCTAATAAATAAACCTGCTCTCGATGAAATGAACGAGTCTTTTACCGGAAAACCGGTAGTCGTTTTTCACCAAGATTGGAAAAATCAAGAGCCAGTAGGGTATGTTGTAAAGTCTTTTTGGCTACCTCAAGATGGTGCTTTTTGGGCAGAGTTTATTGTAGATGATATAAATGCCTTAAAACTTATAAAAAACTTAAAATTCAGCGTTTCTAACGGCTACAAAGTGCTTGAAAAGGGTGTCGGCGGAACTTATCACGATATACCTTACAAAGAGGAATATACGAAAGGCGAATATTTACACTTAGCGTTGACTGATAAACCGAGATACAAAGAGGCGATTATAATGACAAGAGATGAATTTAAGAATTATAGTAAAGAGTTGGAAAAGATAGACAACAAATTTAACGAGGAGGATAAAACCGTGTTTAGTTTTTTTAAAAAACAAAAACTGGACAATTCAGAAGAAATACTCAACTCTTCTTTTGAATTGGATGGTAAAGAATATACTGTCGGTAAAATGATAGATATTCTTAAAACCACAAAAACGAAGTTTGAAACAAATGACGGCGAAATGTCAGGGGAAGAGTTGGCAGTTAAATATAACGAAATGTCAACTAAGCTCACAGAATTGACCGAAAAAGTTGATTACAAACAAGTAGTCAACGAAGTAGGAGAAATTTTGAAAGACAAAGTAGATGAAGAAACTTTGAAGAGTGTTATGGGCAAAGTAGAACAAGTTGCTTATAACGGATGCAAAGCAAACGAAGAAGAAGAGGCTAAGAAAAAAGCCGAAGAAGAAAAGAAGAACGAAGAAGAAAAGGCTAAAAAAGAGGCTGAAGAAAAAGCGAAAGCAGAGGCTGAGGCTAAAGCCAAAGAAGAAGAAAAGAAAAACGAATCCGAACTCTTGAAAGCAAGGATGGCACAAATCAACAAAGGACAAGAAGGGAAGATTGAAAGATTTAAATTAGTCGACGGAAATCTTAAAAAAGTAGAATAAGGAGAGAAGAAAATGCAAAATATGAACCAGTTTAGACAGTCAGTAGAGGCAGGTATGATAGCATTAGAGGCTATCGAAGGTAAAACAATTTCTGTTAGATTACCGGCAAATTTTGAAGGCGAACTTCATAATGGCGATATGGTAAAATTGACAGGCTCTGAAGAGTTTGACACAATAGTAGGTGCAGCAGACGGTGTATCTAATACTTTGGGTATGGTTGCTTACAATGTTAAGACAACTAAATACAAAGCAAACGATTATCTCGATATTTTCATTAACGGAAAAATAGTTTTTGGAAAAATCGGTGAGGCTGTAAATGCAGGAGATGAACTTACTTGGGATAATACAAACAAGTATTTCGTTAAGAAAACGACAGGTAGCGTAGACGCTATGGCTTTTGCAAATGCAGGAGCAAACGAAATTTCAAAAGTTGTTATTAAAGGAATAATGTAAGGAGATGAAAATGAAAAAGAGAGAATTTTTAGATGCAAATGGTAATGTAGTTGTTTTGAACGAAAGAGAACAGGCTTATGCTAATTCTCTTGAAACGAGATTCAATGAGGCAATAGTTGCCAATGATGTTTCACAACTTGGAGCTCAAATAGATATTACAACTTTAACACAGATTTTAAAGAGTGTATCTAGCCAAAAATTCTACCAAATAGATATTGAAAAATATATCGATGTAGATACAGATGGCGGATGGGCAGACCAAGTATTACAGGTAAGAGAGTTCTTGCCTTCTCAACCAATGAGCGGATTTATAGACCAAGCAGCACACGGTGCTAAATTGACAGTATCAGAGGCTGCTGTTAATGGTTTGTATGTTCCTGCATTGACTTGGGCAAAGAAGATTGAATTTTCAATCGCAGAACTCAACCAAGCAGCTCTTTTGGGAAACTTCTCTTTAATCGCTGCTAAAGAAAGAAGTAGAAAAAAATCCTATGATTTGGATATGCAACAGTTGACTTTCTTGGGTTACAACAAAGTTAAAGGACTTTTGAACCAAGATGACGCTGTTACAGTTGATACAGCGACAATAACAGATGCTTTATCAGCATTGAGTTATACAGATATCAATAATTTCGTAAGACAAGTTGTTGAAAAGTTCAGAGCAAATTGTGCAAGAACAGCATATCCGAATAGATTTGTTATACCTGAAAGCGATTTCAACGGTTTAGCAAGTCAAGTAAATCCGCAATTCCCTATCAAGAACAAATTGCAACTCATAAAAGAGGCTTTTGATACAATTTGTCCGACACCGGTAGAAATTTTGCCTTGTGTATATTCTGATAAGAATTACAACAAGATTGGATCTACAAGATACGCACTTTACAACAAAGATTTTGATACAGTAAGACTTCAAAAAGCAATAGATTACACACCAACAATGATGAACAACATCGATGGTTGGCAGATTGTAAATACTGCTTTCGCAAGAACTTTCGGCGTTCTTTTAAATAGACCTAAAGAAGTATTATACTTCGATAGAGATATAGATAGCTCAAGTTCTAGCCTTTAATCCGGTTTTAGGTGGGGAGTAAAATCCCCACCTTTAAACAAAGAGGTAATATGATATTATTAAATAAGTCTAGTAGAGATATTGTTTTAAGAGATATAAGAGGGAATATAGTAAATGTTAAGCCCAACGAAACTGTAGAAGTAGAGGACAGAAAAGCCGAAACTTTTAAAAGGTTGTATGGGTTTGGCGTTGTAGCACAACAAAAAGTTGAAGTAAAAAAAATCAAAAAGAAAGGTAAATAATGGGTTATCCAATAACAATAGACGAATTTAAAACATTTTTTGCTAAAGATTTTGATTATGGAACTGAGATTACACAGGTCTCTGACGTCGATATATCAAAAGCGATGGTAGAGGCAGGTATGAATTTCAATGAAAAGCTCTTTGACTGTGTGGAAGAAAAGAAGATAATTTTTAGTTATCTTACTGCATATTATTTGGTTGTTGATATAAACAATGCAAATACACAAGGAGCGTCAAATAATGGCGGACTTGTGACATACAGGCAGGTTAGAAATGTAGCGGAGAGTTTCAAAGTGCCTAACTGGGTATCAGAAAATCCGATGCTTTCACAATTTGCACAAAACGGATATGGATTGAAATATATAACAATGATATATCCTTACTTAATAGGAAATATGGGCGTTGTCCCGGGAGCAACTTTACCATAATGACAAGATGGAGTGGCGGTGGTATTGATATTAGAGCAGTAAATTTATCTACCGTTTCAAGAGAAATTGAAAGGGAATTGAAAGTTCATCCCGGAAGTTATATAACAGTAGGAGTTCAAGAAAGACCATACTTTATTCCAAAAAAAGGAAGTGGAAGAAGAAGTATGGGAACAAATGTAAGGACAACAACCTCGACTTCCTTAATTGCAGCAGGTCACGAGTTCGGTAATTCTTTCCAACCGAGAAGAAGTTTTCTAGAAACAACAGTAAGAAGATTTGTTAAAACTAACTTGCAGAAGATAGCAGATAGAGATTATACTTATGTAAAATCTTTTGTTAAGGCTTTGACTGCAAAGATATACGATATGTTAATAGATTGTTTCTTAACTAGTGGTTGGGGAACTTGGAAAGCGTTATCGGAAAAGTATAAAAGAAAGACCGGTAGAACAGAACCACCTTTGATAGATACCGGACAGTTAATGAGTGCGTTATATGCACAGTTTGAAGGATTTAGGGTATCTGGAAAACAGTTTGGCGGTTTTATGCAGAGCGATTTCTATAATATGGAAGATTCTAACCCTACTTCCAGAGATAAGAAAGAAATAAAGGTTGATAACGATAAGAATAAAGCAAAAACAACACAGGTTAAAACTATAAAACAGAAAGCAGAAAAAGCAAAGAAAGAAGAAACACTTTCAAGAGAAGAAGTTGTAGCAAGAGTATTAGCAAAACAACGCAAAAGTAAAGATGAAATATCGTATAGACAATGGCTTGGAGAAATCGGAGATGATTATTTTGATTTCACTCCGATAGAAGAAATTAGAAAGAGGTTTGGAGTATAATGTTACCAAATTTATCTAACCCAGTTAAAGCATATATGCAACCGATGGTTTTGGTAAAAGTTACCAAAGCGATAGTTGATTATGAAGAAACAGAGGTTAGAACAGAGATTGTAACCAGAGGTGTAAGACAACCATTACCGCCACAAGAATTGGAGATTTTACAAAGAGGTCAAAGAGCGTGGAAATGGGAGTGCCTACATCTTCTTCCAAATGTTGATTTAAAACCAGACGATATTGTATTATATAAAAATATAAGATATAGAGTTAAAGAGAAATACGATTGCACAGAATACGGATACATAGAATATCTTATATGTCAAGATTTTGAAGATGATGAAATAGAAAGTTCAGAAAGTTCGGAGAGTATATAATGGATGTATTAAAAACAGTTTGTGATATCTTAAAAGTTGGTATGAACTTAAAAGACGACCAAATTTGGATATATAACCAAAAAATAGATATACCTAACGACAAAAGAATTTATGTTGTTGCATCTTTGAAATCTGAAAATGTTATAGGAAACAATATTCAGGTAGAGGGAACGGTAGAAGACCTCGAGGAAAATGTTTGGAGTAATATAATAACAGATGTTGGGATAGAATTGTTTTCGTATAATGTAAATGCCCTTAATAGAAGATATGAAGTGTTGAGTTCTATGAGGAGCACTTATAGTGTGCAGAAACAAGAGGAACTGAATTTTAATATTGGTAGAAGACCAGTAGCGTTTTTTGACTCGAGTTTTTTTGCTCCATCTTCAAGATTGTATGCTTATTATTTTATGTATAGAGTAACCCACGTCGAGAAGTTAGGAAAGAAAATAGATTATTACGACGACTTTATGGATGCAGATATGCACGATAAGGAAAACTTAAAAATAAATTTATAAAAGGAGTGAAAAATGAACAATTTAAGTTTAAGTAATGTGATAAATGTTACACTTATGCCTTCTGTAAGTGGTTTATCAGAGTTTAACACCGCAAATTTGTTTTTGTTAAGTTTTGATACACCGGCAGATGAAAGTTTTACCGGTGGATTTAGAATTTACAAATCTTTGCCAGAAGTATCAGCAGATTTCGCTTATGACAGTTTAACAGTTAAAATGGCTACAGCGATATTTTCTCAGACACCAAACATTTTAAGTAACAGCGGAAGTCTTATTATAGGATTGCCCAATAGCGGAGAAACACAAGCAGAGGCTTTCTTAAGATTTTCAACGACCTGTCTTTTCTGTGGTTGGTTGACTACAGATACGATAGAAAACGATTTGGCAGCAAACATCGGTTCTGGAAGTTCCAGTGCAAACGCAACCTTACTTCCTGAAGTAGTTGCATCGTTTAATAACAAAATCAATTTCATAGTGTCAAATGTTGAGGGCGATATAGACTCTTTAGAAACAATTAAAGATGCTGGTTTTAAAAACACAAGAGCTCTTTTCTATGGAGGAACTGAAAACGATGCTAAAGTAATGATGGCTGCTTATGCGTCAAGAGGTATGTCAACGATATTTGAAGGAAGTTTAACAACTCAGACAATGCACTTGAAGAATTTGGTTGGCGTAACCGCAGATCCAATAATGACACAGACAATATTAAACAAATGTATGGATGCCGGTGTAGATACCTATGTTTCTATAGAGGGTATTCCTTGTGTTTTCTCGAGTGGTAAAAACGGATTCTTCGATGAAGTATTTAACGAATTGTGGTTCGTAAATGCTATACAGACTGCCGGATTTAACTATTTAAGACAAACAAACTTCAAAATTCCTCAAACAGAAAATGGTATGACAGGTTTGAAAAATGCTTATGCACAAGTTTGTGTAAGAGGAATAAATAACGGTTTCTTGGCAGCAGGTTCTTGGACTTCACCTGACACCTTTGGAAATCCAGAAACATTTAAGAAAAATATAGAAACATCCGGATACTATATTTATTCTTTACCGGTAGCACAACAAAACAAAGCAGATAGAGAAGACAGAAAAGCTCCTTTGGTTCAAATAGCAATTAAAACGGCTGGAGCAATTCACTCGACTAATGTTTTAATTTATGTTAATTTATAAGGGGGATTAAAATGGCAAGTTTTTCTTTAACAGGTGATGACCAAATAATTTTAAATGTAGCTCCTAATTTGACAGACGATTTAGCAGATGGAGATGCTGTTTCCATAACAATTCCTAATGACTTGGTAAATATACAAGTTGGAAAGAACGGAAACGCGATATATGCTAAAGACGAAAATGGTAACAGATTTGATATGGAAGTTAGAGTATTAAAAGGCTCTGGTTCTGATGATGATTTGTTAAGAAAGTATTTAGCGACAAAAGCAAACTTTTCCGGTTCTACTTTCATTACCGGACAGTTTGTAAAAAAACTTGGTGATGGTTCTGGAAATGTTCAATCTTATACATACACTTTAGGTGGTGCTATGATAAGAAAAGCTCCTGAAACCAAAGCCAATGTTAATGGTGATACCGAACAGAGCGTAACGGTCTATAATATATCCGGTGTAATAACCGATATAAATATAGGGTAAGGGGTAAAATATGGAAGTATTTAAAGAAGTAGAAGAATTAGACTTAGATGGTGGACATAAACTTACAATACATTTGGGTAACTTCCTTGAAGGTGAAAAACTTTTCACGGAAGTTGCCAAATGCTATCAAGAGGGTGTGGAAGGTGTCGCCTTGCTCACCAAAAACGAAGTAAAATTGGCTCTCGTTCCTTTAATCAAGAAAACATTTTTTGATAACGAGCCAATAAAAGATTTATCGTTCTTTGAAGATGTTAATAAAAGACAGTTTTATGTTCCAGTATGTATGAATATAATAGAGGTAAATGTAAAGCCTTTTATGACAAGTCCTTCGTAATAATCAAAGAATCTTTTACGAGGGACATTAACAATTATTCACCGCAGATAGAAATACGAGATAGTGCAGCCTATGCAATTTTCAGACTTTCCAAACTCGGATACGGAACAATAACTGAACTTATGAGTATGTCTTCAAAAGTAATTTTGCAGTTACTAAATTTTGAAAGGTTTAACAACGATTACGAAACGGTTGTTAGACAGAAAATAAAGAGGGAAAATGGCAGTTAAACTCGATGTAAAACTTAATTGGCTTGTTGATAAATATTCTTTAGAAAGCAAAATCAGCGATGCTGTAAAATCTGCATCTACTAAAAGAGCCGGAACAACAAATATAGGCAAAGGACTTTTTAAAGACTATTTCTTTGGCGATCTTGATACAAGATTAAAAAAAGATATGAGTGCCATCACAAAATTGGGCGATGTTTTTGAGAAAACGCTTACAAGACTAAGAGCAAAGAATAGAAAAGGCGAACTTGTCGGATATTTAGGAACAAAATTCCCTTTTGTAGGAAGACAAAAAAACAGATTAAACGATTTTCAATTATTTCAATTAGCAGAAGAACAGGCTTGGGCGGAATTATTTAAAGATAAAACCAAAGAGGCTTGGTTAAAGACCGCAACTGAAACAACATCTAAAAAATACACCAAAGACCAAAGAGCAAAACAGAAACAATTAGCACAAGCGTTAAGTTCCGAGGCTGGTATTTTCAAAGAAATAGCAGGTGCTAATAAAGACATAGATAAATTACACGAGTTTGTAGAAAACGAAAAAGAGAAAAACTTTCAAGCAAGATTAAACAGTTTTTTAGGAAGTTCTAAAGAGAGTTTTCTTAAAGAGTTATCCGAAAAAATGAAACTTCAAAAAGAACAAGAAGAGTTCTTGAAGTATCAATACGAAAGCGAAGAAGAAAAATCAAAAGCAGATTATGAACACCATAAAGAACAAGAGAAGAAACTTAAAGAAGATAAAAAGAAAGATGAACAATTTAGAAGAAACGCTCTAAACGCTTTCTTTATGAGATGGGGAAAATTGGGTATTGCCGGATTAGTTGCCGGACAGGTTATAAGAGTAGCATCTAAAATAGCACACTTGATTTATAATACTTCAATGCAAGGCTTGGATTGGAGAAGGACAATTTCAGGTGGAGCAAGTGGTGGTAGTTGGTTTGGACAAGATATAGCCGCTTACCAAAGAGCAGGTCTTGGAGCGAACCAAATTCAAGGATTCAAGAGAGGTTTGCAGAGTTATTTAGGGAGCGTTAAACTTGGTATGGGTAACGCTGCTCCTTTGATGATGTTAGGACTTAATGCTTTAGATAATCCTGACGCTATGGAAAAACAAATAGAGAGGTCTTTAAGAAGATTTCCTAAAGATGTTTCTTTAGCCTTAGCACAACAGATGGGTTTAGATTATGGTATGTGGGAGGCTATATATAACGGTAGATTAGATAGGAGTAAATCTGCTTATAGCGAAGAGGCTATGCAAAAGTGGGCTGAGGTAGCGGACAAATTAAACGACTTACTTACTTCGTTAAAAGTATTCGGATTTGATAAGTTTGCAAATATTACTTACGGTATGTTTCATCCTATAGATACTTTTGCAAATGCAAGTCTTATAGATAAGTTGCTTATGTTGAATCCTGCGACATTTGCAACTGGATTTGCCCACGCGGCACAAAATGTAACGATAAATGTAAATGCAAATACACAAGATGGATATCAGCAAGGACAGGAAATAGGTAGGGGTTGTAGAGACGCTTTTATGCAATATAGGGAGTCTTAAATATGGATTTAACACAACTGACTAAAAACTTAAAAGTAAAAACTGATTTTGACGCCAATTCTTCTTTTGGCTTAAAAGATATAAATTCTATTGTTGGAATAGTAGATAATTCAGTAACCTCATTACAGGCTTTGATTTTCAAAAACGACGATCCAAAATACGATGATACAGATCCAACAAATTACGACATAACCGGAATACACTCTGGTTACGACCAACAAAGAGCATTTGTGTTTGATTTAAAGAAAGATTATAAATACACTTTAAGTTCAGACATAACAGACCATTATGTAGAAGATAATGTTGCGATACAAGACCATATTGGCTTAAGACCAATAATACTTGAGGTTACCGGAGTAATAAGCGAGATAAACTTATTGCAAACGCCTAAGGCAGAGAAAAAACAGCCAAGAGGGATATTAGACGCAGATAACCCTAAAGATTTGTTTAACGCGACAGATTCCTACATTAGCCGTATGGGTTCTCTAACTTCTTTTGCTCCTAACATAACCAACCAAGCATTGAATATATATAATTCAGCAAAATATGCTTATGGTATGGCTAACAATGTTATGAATTTATCAAAATCGGATACTTCAAGTTCAATTACTCCCGGAGAACTTGAAATGGATGAAAGTCAAATTAAACAGACTAAACAATGTTTTTGGGTTAAATGGTTCACAACACAATGGCAGAACAGAGCGAGTTTTTCTATAGTAACGCCTTACGATGTATTGAAAAATATGTATATAGTAGAATTATCGGCGACACAACCGGAAAGCACAAGATATATAACAAATTTACATATTAAATTCAAACAATTAAGATATGCAAGAGTAGCAAAAAAATTGTGTAGTTGCCAACCGAGAAACACTCAATTATCTGTTGAAAGTGGTTGGATGAACAGAAAAGATGAAGATGGAAATGTTTGGATAGATGCAACACCGGACAAAACACAAAGTGCTATAAATAGTGGTTACGATTTAAGCGGTTCAAAGATACATAACGAAGGAGCAACTTATAATTCAGATAAAGGAACAGGAAAAGTTCCGGAGAGCAGGGTTAAAGGATTTGTTGATGGACTTAAAAATAAGTTTGCAAATATATTTTCAAATACTAAACAACAGGAATCACAAGCATAGGAGAAGACGGTGCAAAGGATAACTTTAAACGAAAATACTGTTATAAATGTAATGAACGCAAACAACGAAAAGTTCACTATATACTTAAATTATAACACTTCAAGACAGGGTTGGTTTTTAGATTTAGAATCCGAAAGTTTTAAGTTATACGGAATAAAAATAACCTCTGTTCTTAATGTTTTAGAACAATGGAAAGAAAAGTTAGGATTTGGATTATATGTTGATACAGAAAACAGATCTGAGCCTTTTTTCTTAGAAGATTTTAACACAGGAAGGTCTAAATTATATTTATTAGAGCCGGATGATTTGTTGTTAATGGACGAGGTATATGCTCAAATTCAATAGAAAATATTTATTAGCGATACAATATGGTGAGGAACAGGGTTCTACAAAAGAAAAGCTCCCTAACGGCGAAATAGCAGAAAGAGTATTTTTTACCGAAGGAAAGGAGCAGTTGGTTATAAGACCGTTCTTTACGATTAGGTTCACTATAGACAGAGGAATATATGCATCTATAAACAAGATGACTTTAGATATATATAATTTAGGCAAAACAACAAGAGAAAGAATTTATTATGATGGTGTGTTACACGCAGCGGTTTATAAGAAAATAGTTCTTTATGCCGGATACAGCGATGAAGATTTTAGCAAGTTTAACGAGCCAATAATAACAAACAGCATAAGAAATAGTATAAATGGACTTCCTTTGGTATTTTGCGGAAGATTTACTAGGGCTTATTCCTATAGACAAGGTTCGGATTTCATAACTCATATTGAGGCTTTTGATTTACCTGAAAAAAACGAGGTTGAATTATCTGACCAATACTTTTTCTTAAAAGGCGATAATGAAAAGAAAGTAATATACAAGTTGGCTGAAGATTTAAATATATCAAAAGAAAATGTAAGAATTGCACCAGATTTTAAATTTGAATTGACTAGGGATAAGTTTTTTTATAAACAGACAACTTGGGACGCTGTGAACGAGATGGTAAATTCATATAACCAAATAGTAAAAGAAAAAGAGGGCGAAAACGCAGCGTTGTTTAGATTATATTATGATTACCCAACATTGAGCATACAAAGAGATGATGAATATTATAACGGATATGCGACACTTATAAATTCAGATACTGGACTTTTAAGCACACCTATAAGAGAGAACGCTAAGGTTACTTTCAAGACTTTGTTTGAGCCTAGTTTTAGATGTGGCGGATATGTTTATTTAGACTCCAGAACAACTCAAACAGGTATAGGCGGAATATTAAAAGTAGTAGGTTTTAAACATCAAGGGACAATAAGTCCGGTAGTAAGCGATAGATTAACTACAGATTTTACTTGCTTTATGGGAATAGACCAATTAAAGGGGACTTTCTAATGGCTACAGATTACAATATGCTTGGAGATTTAGATTTGAAAAACCTTTTAGATAGGTTTTCAAATGCGTTACTTAGAAAACTTAACTGTGTTAAAGTTGGAAAGATAAACTCTTTTGATAGCACAAACCAAACGGCAAATGTAGAAATTAGCGGTTATCCGATGCTTAGAGGTGTGCCAGTAAGTTTTATATGTGGTGCAAACTTTAGTATTCAAGTTCCGGTAGAGAAAGATGACGATTGTATTGTATTGTTTTGCGACACAGATTTAGATAATTGGGTAGAGGGAAATGGTGGAAAACCAGCCTTTTCTCAAGATATGCACGGACTTAACGGAGCGATTGCGTTTGTAGGATTAAAAAACATATTGACAAAAATTGAAAATTATATTACAAATGGAATAAGAATTAAATATAAAAGCGGCGAGATAGAAATTACAGATAGCGGAATAACGATAAACGGAAATGTTACAATAAATGGAACAATAACTTCTTCAGGAAAGATAACCGGAACAGATGTAACCACAGATTCTGTAACGAGTTTAAATACACATATACATAGTGGCGGAACAACGCCTAGTGGAAACACAGGGACTCCTGTTGGATAGAGGTTAAAATGTTTAAAATATTTAGAAAATTAGATGATAACTGGGATTGGACTTTTGGAAAAGGTATTCAAAATTATGGAGATAACAAAATATCTACTATGCAGAATATCAAATCAAGGCTTTTATCTGTTAAATACGATTGTTTCTTTGATTTAACGGCAGGTATAGATTGGTTTAATATCCTATCACAAAGAGGACAATTTGCAAAAGATGTAGTAGAGATTAACATTAGGCTTTGCATATTACAATCTCTTTATGTTACAGAAATTACAGATTTGCAAGTTATATATAATCAAGATAGAAGTATAACGGCACAATATACAGTAAATACTATATTTGGCGAAATAGAAGATACAACGGTCATAGGAGGACAAAATGCCTAATCAGTTGACACCTAACGGATTACAAGTAAATACATTAACAGAAATATTAACTTCACTTACACAGAGTTTTCAAGAGATTTATGGTGAGAATATTATACTAGACCAAAATTCTCCGGATGCACAGTTGTTGAATATTTTTGCACAAATGATGGTAAGTTATGGCGAGTTATTACAAGATATAAATGCAGGGTTCGATCCAGACCAAGCAACAGGCGTAATACTAGACCAAAGGGTTAAATTAAACGGAATAACAAGAAGACAGGGTTCTTATACGACAGTTACCGTCAACCTTTATTTTTCCGGTTCTGCAACGATTAAAGGTTTAGATTTATATTCTTTAGACGATTGTTTTCAGGTATCGGATTCTTCAGGTAATATTGTGGTCGCCGCCGTAACCACTACAGGTGTAGCGGGAAACACGAAAGCAGTTCTGTTCAGAGCAAAAGAATACGGTGCTTTAGTCTTCCCTGAAGACTCTATTACAAAAATCGTTACAACCGTAAATAATGTATCTCTTTACTCTCAAAACACAAACATAGCGACAGCACCTGAAGATGTTGGTTCTGACGAAGAAAGCGATACAGAATTAAAAATAAGAAGAGAAATTGTTTCAAAAAGAAAATCTGCTTTTGGGACTGTTGATGCCTTACAAACTCAATTAGCAAATTTAGATGGTATAACTTATGCAGATGTTCAAGAAAACGATACTTCATCTGAGTTTAATGGGATACCGGCACACGGAATTTGGGTTATTTTAAAAGGAGTTGCGGAATCTAACCAAGTTATAGCCGATACTATATATAATTACAGAGTGTTAGGGACACCTATGAAAGGGACAGTAACGCAAAATGTTACAAGACCAAACGGTGATACTTTTACCGCAAAATGGGATATAGCAAGTGTTAAAAATGTTTATTGTAGGGTTAATTGTTTCATATACAACCAATCTTTGGATGCTGATGCTATAAAGAACAGAATAACGGAAGATGTAACACCGCAAGTTGGTAAAGTATTAGAAACGACTTCTATAGCAAATGTTTTAATCAAGAATTTTGATAACATAATTATAGAGAACCTACAGATAAGCGAAGATGGGGTATCTTGGGTTTCTTATATAGAACCGTCTCCGGACAAATTTTTAAGGATACCTGAGGCAAATATAACTGTAACAGAATTTACACCAAGTTCACAGGGGTAAAAAAATGAACGAATTGATAAGATATTTTACTAATTTATTGATTTTGCAATATAGAAACAAACCTAAAGCCAAAGCAACAATCGAGACTTTAGCAACGAATTTGTTTAGTAATGATACTGGAGGAATATTTCCTTTAGATGTTGAAAACGCTTACGATTTAGATACTGCATCGCAGAAACAATTAGATGTTATAGGGAAATATATAGGTTATTCTTCAGATGTCGATATTATAGTTGACAACAACTTTAAGTATGCAGAATATGATGATAGTGTAAATCCTGATACCGGTTATAGTGAATATAACGGCTCTAAAGAATCTTTGCCTTATGCAGAATACAGATATACTACTTACTTGAACAAGATTTTAGAGTATGGAGATTATACTAAGATTTTAGGTTTCTTGTCCGAAACAAAAAATAGCGTTCTTTCTTTAGGCGAAATAGATTCTTTATTAAAGAAATATTTTGGTGATAATATTTATGTTGTTGAGGGTAACAAGACAGTTGAATACCATTTCTTACAAGAGTTTCTTCCTGATTTCACAACAGAAGACCAGTTGGATGTTTTTGTTCAAAAGTATATGCCAAAACCTATGGGTTGCACTGTGACGGCGGTTAGAGATCCATATTATATAAATGCTATTCCTGTTGGTGGTGCAGAGAATCACTCTACCGGAACAATATTTGAAATGACAACAACAGATAACTCTGTTTATTATAAGACACCTATAAAATTTAATTTTACAGAATATCAATATCCTAACACTTTTCACTCTTTTGAAGTTAAAATAAGAGTAAAAATGGATAACACAGAAAATAGTTGTGGCTATTGGACTACTCTTAGCGGAGATGAATATGTGAGTGGAAATACAGGAGACTTGGCTTTGGTAAAAATTTCGCAATATATTGAAATGTTGACAGGAAAAATAGATTTTAGACAAATAACAACATATTTTAATTATGCAGATAAATGGGTAGATATAACATTAACATTAGACCATAAAAAATATGGAACTCATACTGTTTGGGCTATAGTAGAGTGCGAGGGCAGACCAACGCTGACTGTTAATACAATGTGGGGTTCGCCAAATTGGGTTGATTTTACTTTCCTTTATGGTATTGCTTATAATTATGGTTTAAGAGGTTCTATTGATTTTATGGGATGCAGTATAATAATTGATGATGAAGTTAAATGGAAAGGATATACAAATAAAAGAATACAAGGAGTATAAAAATGGCATTAAGTAGAGTTTTTCAAAAGATTTTCGGCAAGAACGCGGAATCGACTGATATGGGAGTTGTTGGCTCAAAGGCTAACAATAACCCGCAAACTTCAAAAGACTTAGCGTTAATACAGAGTTTATCAAACTGGGAAACCGGTATGAGAAATGTTGTAACGACTTCAAACGCACCGTGTCTTCAAGACCACAATTCGCTTTTCTATGTTATCACATCACAGTTGGCTTACTTGTTTCAGGCAGGTATAGCAGAGTGGGAATCACAGACGGAATACTTTGCAGATATATCTTATGTTTCTTATGGCGGAAAGATTTATGTAGCAAAACAAAATAGCACTAACAAACAACCGGATACAGAATTTGATTATTGGGAAGTTGTAGATAAAACTAACTTTCTTAATAACGGATTATCTTTTGAAAACACCTATACTTATAAAAAGAACGATTGTGTTAATTACACGGATAAATACGGAAACACAATTAAAGTTTTTAGTTTAGCCGATAATAATACACAAGAGCCAACGGAACAGACAGTTTACAATGTAAAATCTAAAATGGAAGTAGATTTTGTTGTATCGACAGAACCTACGGCATCCGCAGATTATCACCATAAAAAACTTTTAAACACGACAGACAATTCAATAAAAGAGTGCATTTCTTTAAGCAGTAATTATATATGGATGACTGTGATACAAGGAGGTTTGGGAGTTGTTGGTGCAAAAGAAAACGATATAAACTCTCTTTACGAAAAAAGCACCGGAAAATATTATGATTTAAAAAACTCAGTTTATGTTGATGTTACAACATTAGGTTTTTCGTGGGTAAATAAAGAGATATATATTATGGATAGCGGATTTTATGAAAACGCTTGGTATAAACTTTACTCAAATAATATGGTAGAGCAAGGTGGGAAAAGAACTATTACTCCGACAACTCAAGATACATATCAGGATGTTAGGAGTGATTTACCTATTCTTTTAGATGAAAGTATAAAAATTCAATCTATGCTTGTTTATAATACTTATTATAAGCAAAAAACAGATGTTTCAGGTTTTACGGTAAGCAAAGGAGCAAGGATTGAAATTTGGATATATTTGTATAGAAATTCAGCAGATAGTTGGCATCAAGATACAATTTATTGGGAAGTAAAAGGATTTGCATCTCAATATAAAAATTCTGCTGAGTTATTAGAAGGTTTATCATCATAAACGAATAAATATAGGAGGGAAAAATGGCAAACATTGGACAATTTGAAGTAGGAAAAGAGTGGGTAAAATTAGATGAAGTAACAGGATACACTTTCGAGGCGGATAGTTCTTATACTATTCAAAATAAAGGATATGAACAACTTTTGGTTTGTGAAGGAGCAGATGCACCGACAACAAAAGATGTTGGTTTCATATTGCTTGAAGGACAGGCTCTTGGATACACTTGCAAGAGCGGAGAATACTGCTGGGTTAGAGCAATTTCTAGTTATGCTCAATTCAATGTTGCGGAGGGAATATAATGACTATACATTTACCTAAAGTTAATCAGTTTGGTGGTGGAAATGGAGGAGGAGGAGGTTCTTCTTCTTTCCCAACAATAGTAACGGATAGTGGTAGTTCACTACCTGTTGATTTGAGTGGTTTTGAGTGGCAAGATACTTTTTTGAATACAAGTGATAAGAAGATTTATAAGGCAAAGGCAGATGGTTATGAGCTTAATACAAATGCAGAAATATATACTATAACAACAACACCTTTAACGATAGATTATAGTAGTGGTGTGGCAAGTGGCTTTGCTTTATATTATGGGAGTGGCGGTTATCAACTAACTTGTTTATTGAAAAAAAGATTAAGTTCCGATTTTGCTTGGGCAGGGGAAAAAGAATATAAAATTCATTTTAAAAGAAACTCAACAGGGAGTGCAAATATAAGATATTTGTTGTTTGCGACTGCATCGAAAGTTTCGTATTCTTTAACAAAATACATCGGAGTTCAAATAATAAACTCAAAACTATATATTAGTGAAATTTCAGGTAGTTCGGAAGACGTTGCACCTTTTATGTTGGTTGATTATGAATTAGAAGCAAACAAAGAATACTATATTAAATTATCAAAAAAGAGCAACGGGAAAATAGAAACAACAATTTATGAAAATGGATATGACCAAACAATGTTGGCAACTAATATTGTTGACAATCAAATAGAAGATATAACACCGATGTCTGCTACGGAAACAACTCTTTGGTGTGGTGCTTTTTGGAGAGGGACAGATAATTCTCTTGGGATTGGTTTTAATGGAGATATTTATCTTCTTGATACGACAGGAGATTTTTTAAAAGCAAGTTCCGAGTTATCTTGGGATAGTGGCACATCTATAACCGACAAGACCGAATATGCCGACAAGACAAACGGAGCATTGTATCTTTATGAGAATAGTGAGTTGGTAAAAATACCACAAAACAAAATATTTACAGATGTTTATGCAAATTCTTGGGTAGCAGATAGCACTTATGCAGATTACGGATACAAGTGTGAGATTACAAATTTAAATGGTGTAACTTCAAATATGTTTGCACAAGTTATATTTGCACCTGCACAAGCCGATAGTGGTAACTATGCAACGGTATGCCTTACAGGAAACGGAACAGTAACGATATATTCAAAAGTCAACGATACAATTTCTATACCTTCTATCGTTGTAATGGGGGTGTAATATGTTAGGAAACACTAATGCAAAAGTTGTTTTAGGTGGTGAAGGAGGAGATATAGGCAACGGAGCATATTTGGTAAAGGTTGTAGATTATGACGGAACAATAATAGACCAAAAAAGATTAAATGCTAATGATGTTTATACTTTACCGACTGCACCGACACACGAAGGTTTAACATTTTCGTCTTGGAGTTGCACTCACACAATAACAAATGGAACAGTTACCGTAGAGAATAGCAACATAATGATAGGAGCATTATATACAACGACAAGTGGTAAGAGTGAATTTGTCGTTGAGTTAACACAAGTAACAGGTCTGTCTGTTACGATAAAAATGGACGGAACAAAAGATTGGGGAGATGGCACAAGTGATACAAATGAAACACACACTTATGCAGATTACGGAACATACAAGATAACTTGCGATGGAACAAGTTTAACAAATAGTTCGGGGACTATTGTAGGTAGTTCTAGTAGTGAAGAAAATTATTATCTTAAAAGTGCGATATTAGTAGGAATAACAGATATTAAAGATTATACTTTTTGGCAAATTCGTTCATTAGAAACTTTAATATTACCTAATGCACAAATTTTTCGCGACCAATCTGTCTATGGTTGTTACAGTTTAAAATGTTTAATTATTCCAAATGGAGTAACATCTGTTGGACACGGTTTTTTAAGAAATAGTTACTCTCTTATAGAATTAGTTTTACCGAAAGGTTTGGCTACTCTTGGTAGAGATTGTTTTAATTATATGTATAGTATTAGAAGTATAGTTGTTCCAAATACTATGATGTCATTAACAACAGTTGCTTTTAGATACAACTATATTTGCATAGAATACGATTTCCGTTCATTTACATCTGTTCCCGATATGGGACATAGCACTACCTTTGCAGATAGAAGTCAAATTTGCAAAATAAGAGTTCCCACAGACCTTTACAATTCTTGGATAACAGCAACTTATTGGTCTGGAATAGCAAATTATATTGTTGCAGGATAAGGAGCAACGAGAAATGAAACGACAGATAATCAAATTATTTAGTTTGGAGGAATAATGATTAGAAAAGGAGACGATACAAACGCATTTGACCAAGAGTTCTTAGAAGTAAGGGTTAAAGATGCAGACAAATATACAATAAGCAAAGCCGAATTAAGAATTGGAAGTATAATCAAGACATTTGAAAATCCGGTTTTTCCTATAAAGATATCATTAACAAGAGAAGAAACTATGATGTTAAGCACTTGTAGCAGCGGAAATGATTGTTATCTTGCGGTATATGATGACCAAAACAGAAAGAAGACTCTTGAAGGAACAACAAACATACCTGTTGCTCCGAGGGTGGTGTAAGATGATAAAAGAATTTCAAATGACGGAAGAGCCAACGATGGTTGCAGAGTTCGAGTTGAAGGTTGGCGGAAATGATGAAATAACAGATGAAGTAAAAGGTCAGGTTGTGGATTTAAAAACGCGACTTGGTCAATCTTGGTCTGGCTCTGGATACAACCCTTATCCGTTATCTTCTTATAGTATAAGAATACCAATAGATGACAATAATTGTATTGACGCTTATAGAGTTATTGGAAAAACTCAAGGCTTAATTATAGTTAATGTTGAATTAGATGAAGGCATACTGCGTATTTCAACACCTGCAACTATAGACTTAAACTTGGGAGAAAACACAACGACTGCTATTCTTACAACAAAAAATGTAAAAGTGGCAGAAGATAAGTCTTTCGTTATCTTCGGCTGTTCAGGGGTAAATAAATTCTTTTATGTTCCGTTAAACAAAGACGGACAAACTTATTCTTTTGGAACACCGATATCTTTAGACTTAGATACCTATGTTAGCGATTTGGTTATTATGGACAATAATACTTTCGTTATACACCAATTTACCACACCACACAAACTTCTTGTTATTAAACTTTCAAATGGCACACTTTCAGTAGATAGAACTATAAACGAACAGCAGATAAATTATATGGATAAAGTTGAAGATAAGTTGGTGATTACAAGCGATATGAGACTTGCCGTTTATAATGTTTCAACCGGAGAAAGGATTTATAGAGGAACAAGCATTGCTATCTATAGATTTAATGTTGTAAAAAATAAAGCGGTAGTCTTTGAAAAAGGCATAGGAATAGAAATAGATGGCGATAATGTTAGCGAATTTGTATGTGAAAAAGACTTTGTTGTAAGTCCTATTAAGTATTATATATCCGATAGTTTAGGCGGAGATGTATATATTTTCATTTACAGCGTTTCTGAGAGCAATAAAGAGCTAAAGGCTTTTACCTACAACTATAAGACTAACAAGATGGAAGACAATGTTAAAATAATGAATAATCTTTTAATTCCTAATTACGACTATGCAGTATTGGTTCATTTAGTAGATTCTTTGCTTTTGGGATACACTTCTGGTGCAGACGCTTATATTTATCAATCTGATATAATCAAGAACAAAATAATTTCTTTGAAATATAAAAACAACACATACGAAATAAGCGAGGTGGGACAACAATGAAAAGACTTAGTAGGTGGCTTACATTACAAAACATAGTTATAATTTTAGGTGCGTTATATATTGGTTTTCAAATTTACGAGCTACCGGCTGAGGTTAAAGTTTTAAAAGAAAGGATGGATAATTCCGAAAAAGAGATTATTATTCTTAAAGAAAAACTCGAGTTAAGTATTTCTATGTTAAAAGAAGTGAAAGCCGATGTAAAACAAATAATGAAGGATATCAAGTGATAGGATTGATATATAGTAGTATTGCTCTTTTAATTTGAACATAATGGAAACAGCCAAAACTTTTTTCATTTGACAGAATATCCTATTATTGTTTGTCGCGATACTCAACACAGACAAAAAGATTTCAAAAATAACCGGAGTTTCCTATCGACTCCGGTATTAGAAAATTAGTAGGCTCGGCTCTTCAGGTTTGTTGTAGGCTCAATAATAAGTATTCGCGAGTGCTTAGAATTGAGAACGAACACAGAGAAAAACAACTCCGAGCCTGTTCAAGAGGAAGTTATGTTATATTTAGTATTATTATTTATGGTTATCTTGGTGTGCGTAATAGCAAACCGGAAATTAGATGATTAAAGGAGGAGTAATGTTTAAAGATTTCTTCAAAGTAAATTTGCCAAAGTTTTTAGAACTGCTTGGTGTAGTAATTCTAAGTGCTTTAATTTGTGGTGTGGTGTCTATCTTCTTGGTTAGCAAAACAGAATTTTCGTTTATTGCAAATGCTGTCGTTGCTATAGTGTTCTATTATTTCGGTGGTATAATTCGCCCTTATATAATGGAAATTGTGGCTAAAATAACAAAGAATATAGGTAAAAAGAAAAAAACTAATGCCAAATAAAATATGTAACGGATGTCCTTTTGTATGTAAAGGAAGAGATTATTGCACGAGGTTTGTAAATGAAAAAACTTATTCAATACATCAAACTAATGTTACAAGACAGAGGCGGAACGCCGAATACGAAGTTACACTTTGGGAGTCTTTTCGCTATAGTAATGATAGTTGGATTGTTCGTAACGGTTGATAATGCCTTATACCAAACATTTACTTTTGCGACTTTATGCTTGTTCGGAATTTCAGCGGTGGATAATTTAACCGCTCCAAAGATTACAATAGACAAAAAAGAAACAAAGGAAACAAAAACAGAAGTAGATGTTGATGGTATAATAAAAACTATAAAGAAAAAATGAAATACTGTAAAACCTGTTTAAATGCTGTTTATGAAACAATAGATGATATGCCATACTTGTATTGCAAGATAAGAAAAGAATATGTTGGATTTTATTGGAAACCTTGCGGGGAGTATAAGTGAGTGAAATTAAGAACTTTATTGTTGGTATTATTGTTTTTATTGTTTGGAGTGCAATTATGTTTGTGTCAGGATACCTATTATCTGACAGAAACGCAACTAAACGAATTAACGAGGCAAATAACGAACTTGCAGAACAACAACGCAAGTATGATGAACTTATTAAAGAAACAGACGAAAGAATACGAGATATTAGAGAGCAATTACTTGGAAAAGTTCTTGATAATGGAAAAACAGCAAAAGAACTATCGGGAATTATTGAGCAAATCAAAAGACAAAGAATTGATTTATAAATACGGAATAGTAGCAAGTTTTGTTATAGGAGTAGTTTTAGGAGTTATTGTTTTAAAATAATATAGAAATAGGATTTTGAAATTGTGATAAAATGCACGAATTGTCAATACTACATACCGGATAACGAAGGATACGAATATTGTGCGTATTATTGCGAGTTTATAGATAGGATAATAATATTAAGTATGTGTAAATGGTTAGAACAATGAACGATTGCAAACAATGTGAACATCACGGAATAAGTATTTGGGGAGATATAGGATGTTTTCTTCTGTGTGATTGGCTAACAAAAGAAGAATATAAGGAAAAGAAAATACTGGATAATTGTCCTTTAAATAAGGAGCAGAAATGAAACTAACATTACAAAGGTATTTATTTACAGATGATTACACAATGGGATTGTTGTTCATAGACGGTATTTATTTCTGTGATACAATAGAGGATCGGTTCAGGGGAAACCAGCTCTCCGGGAAGAAGGTGTATGGAGAAACTTGCATACCTTACGGCGTCTATACAGTCAAGATAACTTGGTCGCCAAAGAATAAAAAGAATATGCCACAAATAATGGATGTTCCTTATTTCGATGGTATTCGTATTGAGTCCGGCAATACCGCTAAAGATAGTTTAGGTTGTGTTATCGTTGGTATTAAGTCGGAAAACGGAAAAGTTTTACAGAGCCGTAAAACTTACAATGCTTTAATGAAAAGATTAGAAACCGCTAACAATATAAAAATTGATATCTGTTGAGGTTAAAATGAAAGAAAAATGCCTATACTTTTGTTATGGAAGATATTGTAAAAGGACATACTTTAGAGATATAAAGCGTTATGGTTGGGCTGATTTAACCGAATACAAATGCGAAAAAAAATGCGAACACTTCAGGAAGAACACTTGGTTCAACAGGGTGCTGTTGAAACTGTTTAAAATTCTATAGCCATTTCTCTTGATAAATTCTCTCTATTACATAGTCCGGTTTAAGTTCTGTCATACATTTGTTTCTGCATTTAAGATTAGATTTGAGCTCTTTGAGTCTATGTTTGTGTGTTCCCCACTCATAACAAGGTGTGCAAACATTAGCACTGATGTTTAAATTAAAAGAGCGTCCTTGGTTTTCTATCGCACACGGTCCAAATAAAACAACAGATTTCTTTTCTAGGTGCTGATTAAGATATACTAATCCACCCTCTATATCAATATGAAACAAAGCCCTTTTCATAACCTCTGCTGTCTGATATATATTGGTCTTATTTACCAAATTCAAAACACAGCCTTTTATTGGTGTGCAACTATCGCCACTACCTATTTGAACACAAGGAATCCCTATTTTTAAAACAAGTTCTTCCCAATATTGTCTACTCCACGCTTTAATACAAACATAATTGCTATCTTTAGGGTTTCCGCTCAATCTTCCATATCCGTTATTTACTGTAACAAACTTTCTAGGAAGAGTAATATTTAACTGAGTATTCCAATTTAACGGCACAACAGTATCAAACGAGAAATCTATTCCGGCGTTCTTCGCTATACACTCGTCGCATTTGTCTGTGAAGTAAGTCTTTGGCAAATCGTAGTTACAGAAATTTTTATAACCAATTAAACCACGCATTTTGTTTCTATCTGTTTCTCTAGTAAATCCGTGCTTTTCAAATAAAAACCAATAATCCGTATAAATAGTTATATCTTTTGGACTTATTCCTTTCTGTTTGCAATAAGTTAAAAGAAATGCTCTTGCGTTAAGAGCATCTCCTAAACCATAAATAATACCTGCCTTTGTAATCACTTTTGCTCCTCTATAAATTGCTTTATATTTCCTTCGTAAGATTTTGAGCCTATTGAGAACCACTCTTTGTCTTTCAACAATGTCTTTAATTCCGGCATTGGATAATCTCTAGTCAATTTTAAATCTTTGGTGTATTTTGTATTAGTGTGGTTAAACCAATTTCCGTATAAAATTCTAGGGTTAAGCCCATACTTACAATCTAAAGAATTTACATATTTCCAATAGAAAGAATCTATTTCTAAAATGTTTTGCTTATTATAAACTATAGGACAATGCACTCCATAATGCAATACCGGTTTATTGTGTCTTTTAAGAAACTTTTTTGTTTCTAATACTTCGCCTAAATAAGGGTTGACCATTTTATAATCTCTAATCTCTCCCGAGTGATACAAAGGGTATTTTTCGGGTTCTATGTGTTTTAACAAGAATATATCATCCATCATATATAAAAAGTCTTCGGATATATCTGTGTGTTGACACATTGTAACTAATTTCATAAACACATTTCTAGTCGCTGAGAATTTTTCAGTAAAAGAAACATAGTAATATTCTGTATCAAGCGGAACATCGTCCGGTCTTTCACCTATAATCCATAGCCTATCATAAGAACAATATTTTTGTAGCAATCTTATAGAGTGATATATTTCTTTGTTATTATACTTACTACCACTACCCAAACAATATAATACATCCATTATATAGCCTCCAATAAATCTTTTACCGCCTTATTTTCGTTTTCATACTTATCACTTATGAATATAACTTTACCGCCTTTTTTAATAAAGAAAAAGAAATTTCCGGCTTTATCAACTCTCATTTCGGATACATAATCGTCTACTACATAGGGCTTTTCACGCAATATATCCCTAACCCTATATATTTCTTGTCTTTGCTCTCTTTCGCTCTTTTTCTTTACTCTTTGATACCACTCTCTTTGATAAGCCTTTTTCTTTGCCAAATTTTCCGGTTTAGAAATCCATTTTGCATAACCTTTTCTTCCGTTTTCTAACCATTTATCGTAATGTTCTAGTTTATATTTCTCGCGTATTTGCCTTATTTTTTCGGGATGCGAGTAATAATATTTCTTACTTTTTTCTCTTGCCTTTGCTTTGCTGTAATATTGTCTCCAATCGCTCATTAATCCTCCTACTTGCAAATGCTCATAAGTTTTTCAACTACAAAAACTCTCGGTGCTATTGTTACTTGTATAAGTGTTTCTATATTTACCATAGACAAAACAAAACATATAATCATACCACCTATAAAAAAAGCCCATAGAACACCCATATCTTCGTTTAATTCTTCTTTTAAATAATCATAAGTCTTAAACAT
>Ga0256407_10001519_pt1 | contig 48340 bp, 43 predicted proteins | sample RumenRJG_04DNA_FD_193489 | JGI IMG/M metagenome (GOLD analysis project Ga0256407, IMG submission 193489) | Bovine rumen microbial communities from Lethbridge, Alberta, Canada - RJG_04 | ecosystem: Host-associated > Mammals > Digestive system > Stomach > Rumen | place: Canada: Alberta...
TATAAAAAAATCGAAAATTTTTATTAAAAATATAGCAGATTAGGTAACCAACCTAATAATTCAGGATAATTCGTGACAGGAAAATCTGAAGCCCAAATCCTCGTCATAGCATATCTTTCATGATGCCGTGGAGGATATGCTACGTTTTAACGCATTCGCGGACGTTGGAGGATATGCAACGGTATTATCGATATCGACCACGTAGCTCACGAAATTTACGGATTGTGATGGCAAATCAAAAATGACTGATTGTATGGCTTCGTTGCACTCAGGCCGGATCGCTCTGATGCGGGTCGCAAATCAGAGTTGTGGAGAGCGACCACGTATCTCACGAATCTTTGAGCGTGCGGATTTGCAGTTTTGTTTCTCTACGGACTTCTCAGACTTTAAGGGCTCGCTACGCATGTCAAGGTGGATTGGAGGTTTATATCTCTACGGACCTGTATGACTTAAAAAACGAAAATTCGATAATTCGTGATATAATAAAAGATTTGTATGAAACACATTTAGTGAGCGAGGAAGAGCTGCACTAGGCCGGTATGCAACGCATTGCCAGAAGGGTAGGAGTGAGCTTCACGACAATAGGATACGTCACCAACTAACAGAAATGGGACGCCTGCATCCGTAGGCATCCCATTTCGTATAGCAGATGGAGCGTCAACATCCCAACGCGTCCCATCTGATATGGAGGATGGAGCGTCTGCGTCCGTAAGCGTTCCATTTACGATAGAGGATAGAACGTCTGCATCCCTACACTTCCCTTTATCATAGCGAATGGAACGTCCCCTTCCATTTACGTCCCATTTCATACAGCAAATGGAACGTCCGCGTCCCTATACGTCCCATACCATACAACAAATGGCGCGTCCGCATCCATAGGCGTTCCATTTCGTACATCCCCCTGTATAGTGGGAAAGAAAACTAAGTATTTAAAATCTGCGGGTATTATGACAAGTAAAGGATCCCTTTCTCCAAATTATCGATAATGGATTAATTGTACTCCCGTCGACCACAATTTGTTCTGTAATATCAACTTTGCATGAACTTCGTCGACAAGCTAAATTGCCTCCATACGACTCTGTTCGTGGAGTTTTTTGGGAAGGTGCCGATTTGTATCCTGGTGCAGGCATAGAAGTTATGGCGGCTATCATTCGGAACGCACTCAACAAGAGGATGACGCAGTTCGTCAAGAATGGCTAGAGTCAGTAGGCTATAAGGTCATTCGTTTCTCGAATGAAGCAATATTGGTTGATATTAAAAGTACGATATATACAATAATCAATTATTTAAGGACCCCATAAATCTTCCCCCTAAGCAGGGGGACCGAGGGGGTCTATTGTATCAAAATTCACACCCTTAACTGTCAATTTGTCTTAATTTAATGACAAAACGTACAATAATCTTAGATTTTAATGTCTGATTTTTGCCAACTCGAAAATATTTTCTAACTTTGCCCCACTTTTATAGGCGGATGCGCGAGATGGCCATTGTTCATACGTGGCTACCTCCAGCGAAGCTGTTGAATGAGGGAAGAGGTAAGAGGGAAGAAGGAAGAATTCCAATTCAACTTCTTGCTGTCGCAAATCTCTGCAATCAGCTCCTTCGTGCAGGCACGAGCATCGGAGCAAACAATGCCGAAGCAACAAACGCAATCAGTAAGGCCGATTTTAAGTCAAAGAGCTTTATTGCCCTGAAGGAGGCCAGAGAATCCCTCTACTGGATAGAGATGCTTCATCGCAACAATTATCTCGATGATAATCAATACACATCTATCCATTCAGATTGCGAAGAACTCGTAAAACTACTCGTTCATCGCTGCAAGAAACTGAATGAAGGATGAAGTAAGAGGTAAGAGGTAAGAGGTAATACAAATGAAGTATATATCCCTTCGATATGATGAATAATTTTTGATTTTAATTATTCAATAGCTGAGAAGAAAATGATAATTAAAAAGAAATATTTTAAGAAATATCTTTATATGATGGTTGAGGAGCAACTGTTGGACGACTATCGTCAACAAGGATTTGAAGTGAAGACTCAATATCCAATCTCTTCAGGCTTTCGGGCAGACATTTATGCCGTTAGAGGAGAAGAGCGAGTGGTTGTAGAAATAGTTGATGGAAATATCCTTGAGTCTGTAATGGAACGAATGAAGAGTTCCATTTTAGAAGAAGGACTCGATTTGAAGATTATCGACATCTCAAAGGTGGAATTAGAAAAATAAGTATTATGATTCAATTAAAGCATATTAAACTGCGTAATTTCAAATGTTTTTCTAATGAGTTGAGTCTGGAACTGGGCCGTTTGACTCTACTGACAGGTGCTAATAGTACTGGCAAAAGCTCGTTGATGTATGGAGTTCTTGGTGCATTGCAGTCGCCCCGTTTTCCATTCGAGTATTCTGCCAATGGTCGTTATGTCAATATGGGCAACTTTTCTGAAATGGTGTTTGGCCATAATAAAACATTACCCATAGGCATTTCTTTTTCCTTGTTAGAAGATGGTAAGATAATTGATATTGATACAACATGGACATATGGAGAAGTTAATGAACTACCTATACTAGAAAAATATGAAGCCCATTCAGAGGAATTCGATATTATAATCAAGCCTAAAGAAGATGGCATTACATCAGAATATTTACTGTCAATTGACTATCGTCCTAATAAAAATCTGACTCGTAATAGTCAAATTATTGAATCGATAATGTCTAATATTTCTCGTATTGTTGAACTCTATAAGGAAGCTCATCAAGGGGAGGACATCACTAATGATATCTTGGCAGGTTATCAGCAACATACCATTTTAAAGAATATACTCCTAAAGGATGATGGACATATAATATCCTGTCCTAATAGTGTTCAAGCTACAATCGCTTATAGCATGGTACAACATAAGATAAGGGATATTATTAAACGCTACCAGAACAAAATGAACTTCATCAGTTCCTATCGACTTCCAGGGGAACGCTCCTATTTAGAGGAAAGTTTGGAGAATGGCAAGATTCATGCATCAGGAAAGGGCTTTGTAAACCAGTTGCTTCATTGGCGTGAGAGTGATCGCCATAATTATGAGTCATTGATAAGTGCTATGCGTTCAATGGGAGTGCTTTACGATATTGAACCGGAACGTATTGGCAGTGGACAATTTAAAATAGGTGTGACTGTGCACAAAGATGGACCTACTGCACTACTTACTGATGTAGGGTTTGGTATCTCACAATTATTACCAGTCATTGTAGGCGACATAGAACTTGGCGAAGATTCTACTCTTTTTACCGCACAACCTGAAATACATTTACATCCCAATGCGCAGGCGAATTATGCTGATTATCTCATACGACAATTAGATAATAAAAAAAACTATGTAGTTGAGACACACAGCGAATATCTTCTAAACCGCATTCGTTTGGCAATAGTGAAAGGTAAATTGAATGAGGATGATATACGTGTTTATTATCTCTCACAGGAGCGTGATTCCAGTCGTCTTTATAACGTTCGTTTTACAAAGAGTGGTCAAATCGTTGGAGCACCAGACGATTTCTTTGAGACATACATGATTGATGTTATGGATATTGCTATGGAGGCTGTAGAGAATGAAGCATGATATTTTCATTGACAATAATATAGCCAGTAGGTTCACTAGACCAGCAGACCCTGAATACAAAAAATTGATTGAATGGTTGATGAATAATCGTAAAAATGAAGAGGGAGATGAAGATGATCGGGCATATCTTGTGGTTTCCCAAAAATTATTGAGTGAATACTATCGTTCATGCAGAAATGATTTTGGAAAGACATCTATTCCGATGATAGTTGATAAATTAACAAAGGAAGGCAGACTCGTTAAAATTACCAATCAAATGATTAAAGATTTCAAGGACACCCATTTTACTAATGCAGTTGTGAGAAATCTCAGATCTAACATTGAAGACCGAGATCATATTCCAGTTGTACTGCTCTCAGAAAGAAAGTTTGCTCTGACGTATGATATCAACTTTACTTACGACCTTGAGCATTTTCCTGGATTTACAGTGACTGTGAAAAGTCGTCCTGAAGATATTGATTATAGGTAAGACGTATAATGAAGAAATATGCATGAAGCCGACACAATCTACATCTAGCCTTTAACTTCTTCCATCTTACATCACCAAACATCTTCCCTCAAACGTCTTCCCTCTTCCCTCTTCCATCGAATCCCTCTTCCATCTTCCATCGAATCTCACATCTTCCCTCATCCCTCTTCCCTCTTACATATGACATTCTATCCTTTTCTTTTCGAGCCCAACTTGCTCACCACCATATGGGGAGGGAGGAAACTCCGGCCTTTTAAAGGACTGGAGCCGACTGATGAACCGAAAGGAGAGAGCTGGGAGGTGAGTGCGATACCCACTAGTGTTAGCATAATCAGCAATGGCATTTGGAAGGGGAGGGATCTGGTTTCTCTGATAGAGGAATTTCCTAATGAGATACTAGGAAAGGCAGTAAATGAGAAATATCAGGGTAAACTGCCAATATTGGTGAAGTTCCTGGACGCAAATAGAGATTTAAGCATTCAGGTGCATCCCGATGAAGAAATGGCGCAACGTCTATATGGCAAGAGAGGGAAGGCCGAGATGTGGTATGTCATCGATGCGGATGCTGATAGTCACTTAATTGTGGGATTCAATAGAGAGATCTCTTTGGAGGAATACCATCGTCGTATAGCAGAGGGTACAATTACCGAAGTTCTTGCGGATCATAAGGTGAAACCAGGTGATGCTTTCTTTATTCCTGCAGGATGTGTGCATGCATTGTGCGGAGGTATTATGGTTGCAGAAGTGCAACAGTCTTCTGATGTGACCTACCGCATATTTGATTACAACCGTCCAGGATTAGACGGTAAACCGCGCGAACTTCATACCGAACTTGCAGCAGAGGCACTTAATTTCCAGGTTGGAAATAATAGAATCGATTATGACAGGAAGGGTAATTGTGCAGTTAAGTTGATCGATTATCCAGATTTTAGTGTGAGTTTGATGGATTTGACCATGCCCATCCATCTTAATATGCTAAAATATGATAGTTTTGTCATTAACATGTGCATGGATGGTGATTGTGTAATTAGTGAAAAAAGTACAGGTGGTAAAACAACCTTGAAGAAAGGTTCTTCAGTTTTGATCCCTGCTTCAATTGCGGATTATGATGTTATCCCAGTAAATGGTAAATCCCGACTTCTTGAGATTTACATTGATGTATAATTATTCTTGACAACTAGTCAAAGTATTACCTTTTTTCTAACTTCTTCCATCATTATGCTAATCGATGACAAACTACTAAATATTGTTTCAGAAGAGGCTAAGGCAAGCCCTAGGCTTCGCATGAACTACAATCTTCATGATTCATTGGATGACAAAGTGCAGAGGTTGTTCAATGCTATGGAGCCAGGGACTATAATTCCAATTCAGAGACATCAGAACACTGCAGAGACCATGATAGTACTCAGAGGTCTGTTGAAGATTAAAATTTATGATGACCATAAGAATATCATTGAGGAATGTATCCTCAATCCATTAGATAGGAAATTTGGCTATCATATTCCTAAAGGAGTTTGGCATGGGGTTGAGGTTTTGTCTTCCAATACTGTGATGTTTGAGGTCAAAGAAGGGCCTTATGCTCCCCTTGCGGCTGATGATATAATGTTATAATATGATCTAATTACCTGATTTGGATTGAGTGTACTACGTTTATGAAGTTATTTCCTATTTCGCATATTTATATGGAAAAGCGAGTTTTTGCTTTTTTCGGCATTTTTCTAGTTTTAATTGTTAATATCAAAGTCTCAGCTCAAACAATAAGCGATAAGGAATTCTTTCAGGTTCTTAATTTGAACTATCCTGGATTACGGGATGTAAAAAAGTATGTAGAAAAGAATAATTTTGCATTAGCAAAGAAAGAATATGTCGCTTATCTGAAAAATCGTAAATCGCCTATATGGATTTTTGATTGGAGGGATAGAGGAAAATCGAACCCATCGGTGAGTATTCAAGAAGCCGATAAGTATGCGAATAATGAGTTAGTTAGTGTTGGTATATGGCATAAGTTTGGCCCAACAGTTAATTGGAAGTTAAACCCAACGGAGAACAACTATAAAGAATGGACCTGGCAACTAAATCGTCATTATTTTTGGCCAACTTTAGGACGTGCTTATTGGAAAACAGGAGATGAGTGTTATGCTAGAGCATTTGTTTCTCAATTGAAAAGCTGGTTATCTCAATGTAATCGTCCGAATGATTCTGCAAATTATCAGGGTCCATCTTGGCGTACGTTAGAAGCCGGAATCCGAATGATGTCCACTTGGCCAAATGCTTTTTTTTATTTTCTAAGTTCACCTTCATTCGAAGATGAAATTATATTTATGATGGTCAAGTCCTTCTATGAACATTGCATTTATTTGAGAACAAATTATAATCCGAATGACGGGAACTTGGTCGATATGAATGGATTATTTGCTGTAAGTACTATATTCCCCGAATTTCTAGAAGCTAAAAAATGGCAGTCATTTGCCGTAGAGAAACTATATTTAAAAGAAAAAGAACAGTTTTACCCTGACGGCTCTCATATAGAACTTGCTCCTGGTTATCATGGTACTAATTTGTCTTGTTTCGCCTCTGTGTATAGGTTGGCACAGATTAACAATTACGATTTGCCTATTGATTATGTTTCAAGAATGGAAAATATTTTCGAGTATTATCAGCGTCTATTGATGCCTAATGGTAAAATTCCCGCCTTGAATGATTCTCGTTGGAGTGAAGGTTCAGACTATCTCACAAAAGCCGTCGACATATTTCCATCCAGAAAGGACTTTTATTTTTCAAACACTAGAGGTAAAAAAGGAATACATCCCTCGTATACATCAGTTTGGATGCCATGGGCAGGTTGGTATATAATGCGTTCTGGTTGGGATATAGATGATTTCTATGCTTTGTTCGAAGTAGGCCCATATGGAACAATGCACCAACATGAAGATAAACTGTCATTTATTCTTTTTGCTTATGGAAGTAAGCTGATTACAGAATGCGGGAACTATGCTTATGACTCATCTGAGTGGCGTGTATATGCAAAGTCAGCACGCGGACATAATGTAGCTCGAGTTGATGGTGAAGATCAGAATCGCTTCGTAAAAAGGAACAATAAGAATGTAGCGGTATCAAGTGCGCCCTTAACTAATCGTTTTATTTCTACAAAAAAATATGATCTTGGCGAAGGGTTCTACACTGAAGGATATGGCGATGAATCTAATTCTACAGTGACCCACCATAGGACACTGAGATTTGTGAAGAATAAATATTGGCTTGTCACAGATGAATTCATTCCCTCAGATTCTAGCTTACACACATATGATATCTGGTTTCATTTCAACACAGATCTCTTCGCAGTAGATCGAGAGAACAATGCGATTTATTCAACATCAAGTAATGAAGCAAATATTGCTATTGTTCGATTAGGTGATTTTCATGAAATGAACGTAATAGTTGGAGCTAAAACTCCCGAAGTGCAGGGCTGGATCTCCGAAACGGTATCGGGAGATGGCTTTGAAATGCGTCGTGTCGCCACCCCCGTATTCTATGGAAAAGGAATTGGCGTTAAGAAAGAATATTTTGTATTTATTCCTGTTCGAAAGGGGGAAGTTTCTGGCGTGAAGCGGGTTAGACGATTATCTACAAAGAAATACTCCATATATATGGAAAATGGAAAACGATACAATATAACGTTAACCGATTAGGAATATAATCATATATAGATAAATTTGAACTATGAAAGGAATAGTACTTGCTGGAGGTTCTGGCACAAGATTGTACCCAATCACAAAGGGAATAAGTAAACAGCTTATACCGATTTATGATAAACCGATGGTGTATTATCCTATTTCGGCATTGATGCTGGCAGGAATACGGGATATACTTATCATCTCGACACCATATGACTTGCCTGGTTTCAAGCGATTGTTAGGCGATGGTTCTGACTATGGTGTGCATTTCGAGTATGCAGAACAGCCATCACCTGATGGACTGGCGCAGGCATTCATCATTGGAGAGAAGTTTATTGGCGATGATTGTACTTGCCTTGTTTTAGGAGACAATATCTTCTATGGTAGTGGTTTTACGGGACTGCTTCGTCGTGCAGTGAAGGACGCTGAGGAGAACCAGAAGGCTACGGTTTTTGGTTACTGGGTGAGCGATCCTGAGCGCTATGGAGTTGCTGAGTTCGATAAGAGCGGAAACTGCCTGAGCATCGAGGAGAAACCAAAAGAGCCGAAGAGCAATTATGCAGTGGTTGGTCTCTATTTCTACCCCAATAAGGTGGTGGATGTTGCAAAGAATATCAAGCCAAGTGCACGTGGTGAACTCGAGATTACTACGGTTAATCAGAAGTTTCTCGAAGATGGCGAACTAAAGGTACAAGTTTTCGGCCGTGGCTTTGCTTGGCTTGATACTGGCACACATGACAGCCTTGCAGAGGCTTCAACTTTTGTAGAAGTCATTGAGAAACGCCAAGGTCTTAAAGTTGCTTGCTTGGAAGGAATCGCTTATCGTAATGGTTGGATTACTGAAGAAAAGATGCGAGAATTGGCTAAACCTATGTTAAAAAATCAGTATGGCCAATACCTTCTGAAGGTGATTAACGAAATGAAAGAAGAAATTAATTCTCGAACATTAGATCAAGATTAAAATGGAAGTAATAAAGACAAATATAGAAGGTGTTGTTATCATTGAACCCAAGGTATTTGGAGACAATCGTGGTTACTTCCTCGAATCTTGGAACCAGAAGGAGTTTGATGAAAAGGTGCGTCCTATTAACTTTGTTCAGGATAACGAAAGCAAAAGTTGTTATGGTGTTCTAAGAGGTCTGCATTTTCAAAAAGGAAAACATGCCCAGAGTAAGCTCGTAAGGGTTGTGAAAGGAAGTGTCCTCGATGTCGCTGTGGACATTCGTAAAGGTTCCCCGACTTTTGGAAAGCACGTTGCCGTAGAATTGACAGCAGAGAATCATCGTCAATTCTTCATTCCACGAGGTTTCGCACATGGATTTGTGGTTTTGAGCGAAGAGGCAATTTTTCAGTATAAGTGTGACAATTTTTATGCCCCTCAGTCGGAAGGTGCTTTGGCTTGGGATGATCCTAATTTATCTATCAATTGGATTGTGCCTGAAGATAAGGTTATTCTATCTGCTAAAGACAAGACACATCTACGGTTGAAAGAATCGACAGAATTGTTTGACTATAGTATAGACTATTACGCGTAATTAAAGCTATTAAAAACTTAGTTATAAAATACTAATTGTCTCTAGTCTGAAAAGTTGGAAATTATTACGGATGAAGGAATAATTTGTGAGGACATTATTACTATGATTAAGAGTATGGCTAAGGAATTATCTGCTGGTTTTACAAACAAATAATTATAGTAAGTTACTCTGGGTATACAAATTGTGTCATCTTGTCTTCAACAATGTTGAGTCATAATAGATAAAAGGTTAGCATTTGTATAGATAGATAAGTCTATATTATTTATATAACATAAATTTACAGAAAAGAACAACTGGTTGGTGAGTTTGCTTAGATAGATAATTTATGATTTTAACTATACTAAGCATTTTTTATATGAGAAATGGATCATAAATCAAACAACAAACGCATTGCTAAGAATACTGTGTTTTTATATGCGCGGACATTCTTTGTAATGATAATATCTCTATATACAAGTCGAGTCGTTCTAAAAGCACTTGGGGTAGAAGACTATGGTGTTTTCCAAGTTGTTGGTGGAATGGTGGCTATGTTTGCTGTTATTTCGCAAGCTTTATCATCTGCAATCAGTAGATATATTACTTTCGAAATTGGCAGTGGAAATAAAAGGCGTCTTGAGGAGGTGTTCTCTACAAGTCTTGTTGTTCAACTGGTTATCTCTATAATTGTTTTGGTACTGGGAGAAGTAGTTGGGCTATGGTTCATGCATACTCACTTAAGGATTCCTGATGGTCGTTTGTGGGCAGCAAATTGGGTTTTGCAGTTTTCGCTTATCTCTTTTTGCGTTAATCTTCTGAGCATCCCGTACAATGCCTGTATTATTGCCCACGAACATATGAAAGCTTATGCATATATTAGTATATTCGAAGCTTTGGGAAAACTTGGAATATGTTTTCTTCTTTTGGCTGCACCATTCGACAGATTGGTATATTATGCGTTGCTATTAATGCTTCTTACAATAATAATTCGTGTAATTTATACATTATATTGTCACCATTATTTTGAAGAAAGCGTTACACAATTGCATCTACATAAGACCATTTTCAGAGAGATGTTTAGTTTCGCTGGGTGGAGTTTTTTTACCAATGCCAACTATTTACTTAATAATCAGGGCGTGAACATGCTTGTCAATGTGTTTTTTGGGGTAACATTCAATGCTGCACGCGGATTGGCCAATCAGGTGGAGAGTGCAGTCATGCAGTTTGTAAATAGTTTTACGACTGCCATTAATCCCCAAATCACTAAAAGTTATGCGGCTGGTGATCGTGTGCAAATGTTTCAACTCATTTATAGCGGATCAAAGTTTTCGTTCTTCTTGATGTATTTGATGGCTCTTCCATTGATTTTTGAAGCTGAGTTAGTCCTTAATATATGGTTAACTGTAATACCTGAGAAAACTGTACTTTTTGTGCAACTATCTCTTGTTCTTGGAATGTTTACGTGTTTTGGCAATCCTTCTGTCACAGCATGTATGGCTACTGGGAAAATTCGTACATATTCTCTTATTATAGGTACTCTTGGATTATTAGATTTCCCAATTGTATGGATAGCATTTGCTGCAGGAGCAGAGATTGAAATGGCATATTATCTTTACATTATAGTAAAGGCTATTGTTATTTTAGCACGTATTTTTTTAATGAAAAAGATGTTGGGAATGCCTATAACAGATTATTTATCCAAGGCTATTACCCCGGTTTTTATGGTGGCTTGCTTAGCATCTTTACCTTCATTTGCCGTTGTTTCTTTGATGCAGCAATCGATTATTCGGCTTGTTGTTTCTGTAATTATTGGTGTTTTATCTGTAAGTGTTATTTCTTTATTTGTGGGAATGACAAAGTACGAGAGAACTGTAATCGTCTCCAAAACAACAGAGTTCGTTAATCATAAATTACTTAGAAAATGAATATACTTATTTTGGGAGGCACTGGTGCAATGGGTAGACCACTCATTCAAATACTCTCTGTAGATAATTCAGTATTTGTAACAACTCGTAAATCGCCTACATCCATTGGGATTTTAGATGATAATCCGCATATTAAATATGTCAATGGAAATGCTAAGTCTCGAGATTTTCTTGTGCATATTTTGAGTGAAAGACGATGGGATGCCATAGTTGATTTCATGATTTGGTCTTCTGAGTTTGCTGAAGTATTACCTTTAATGCTTGCTAATACTAACCAATATGTCTTCATATCGTCTGCTAGAGTTTATTCAAAATCCAATGCTCCTATCACCGAGGAGACACCTCGCTTACTAGATGTTTCTGAAGATAAACAGTACTTGAAAACTAATGAATATGCCCTTTCAAAAGCGCGAGAGGAAAACTTACTTTTTGAGTCTGGAAAAAAGAATTTTACAATAGTTAGACCAACAATTACTTACTACAACAGTAGGTTACAGCTTGGTGTTCTTGAAAAGGAGAACTGGCTTTATCGTGCTTTACATGGAAGGAAGATTGTTTTCAGTAAAGATATAGGTAATAAAATAACAACAATGACATATGGTTACGATGTTGCTGTAGGCATTGCTTCTTTGATTGGAAAAAAAGATTCTTTGGGCGAGGCTTTTCATATTACTTGTACTCAGTCTCTAACATGGAATGAAGTTCTAAGCGTATATTTAGATGCTCTTGAGGAATATCGTGGTCGAAGACCTGAAATTTTTTGGACGGAAAAATCTACAAATTTGACATTTAAAACAAAGATATATCAAGTTATATATTGCCGCTATTTTAACAGAACTTTTGACAACAGCAAAATATCCAAATTTTGCAATGTAGATGGTTTTACCCTGCCACAGAAAGGCTTAAAAGAATGTCTGCATCATTTTTTAAAATCACCATCATTCTTAGACATAGATTGGCGATTGGAAGGTGTCAACGATCTGGTCTCAGGGGAGCGGACTCCTTTATCAGAGATTCCTTCTGTGAAAGAGAGAATCCAATATGTGGCTTACCGGTACAACTTGCATTTCATAGATACAGTTTATAATGCAATTGCCAAAGTTAATAGTTATTTTCTTAGGAGAATATATAAAATACTCAAATTTAAACAAAATAAATTCGGTAATTAATAGTAGTTCTATTGTATATGGAAAAAAAGTATTCAGCACATAAGAATGTCCAGATCTTGATTGCATTACTTAAAGAACATGGCATTCGGAATATTGTTTGTTCTGCAGGAACACGAAACATTTCTTTTGTGTTCTCGATTCTTCGCGACGATTATTTTAATTGTTATTCTATTGTAGATGAACGAAGTGCTGGTTTCTTTGCGATTGGGTTAATTCAAGTAACGCAGCAGCCTGCTGCTGTTGTTTGTACATCAGGAACAGCGGCCTGTAACTATTTATCGGCAGTGACAGAAGCTTATTATCAGCATTTGCCACTCGTAGTGCTTACGAGTGATCGTTTGCGTTATCACTTAAACCAACAGGAAGACCAGTGTATTCCTCAACTTCATCTTTATCAGGATGTGATTCGTAAGGTGGTTGACCTTGCCCCTGTTAGAGATGATATGGATGCTTGGCATTGTGGTCGATTGGTAAATGAAGCTCTTCTTGAACTCAACCATAGAGAAAAAGGACCAGTGCAGATTAATTTTCAAGTTGATCCAAAATATCCTGTTGAAGGGGGAGATTTTATTATTAACCAGCCAGGACTTCCCAAAGTAATCAAAATTAACAGAATAATGGCAGATGACGATGATTCAGATTGGTTAGAATTATCTCAACGTCTCCAGGGCAAGAGAATTCTTATTTGTTATGGACAGCATTTGCCTCTTGCTTCCGATCATGTCGATGTTATAAATGATTTCTGTGATCGCTATGATGCTGTCTTTTTCTCTGAGCATATTTCTAATTTGCATATTAAGAATTCGGTGGGAAGTGCAGGAATTTTGAACCATGTAGTTTGGGATAAGATCTGTCCCGATGTTGTGATTACCATGGGTGGTCATCGTATGGCAGATCCAAAAATTGGATTGCGAAAAATTAATAACAGGTTTGAACATTGGCACGTTTCTCCAAATGGTGATATATCCGATGTATTTATGTGCCAGAACCAGATTGTCGAGTGTAAGGAGAAATTCTTCTTTATGAAAATGTCTTCTTTGTCAAAGCTTTGTGAGCATCCTTATGTTCAGAAATGGCGTGAAATGGAAAAAGCTAGAATTGCTCGAGAACCGTTGGCCTCTGACTTTGCGTATTCTCAAGTATATGCCATCAAGCAATTAATTGACCATTTGCCACATAATTCAATTCTTCATGTATCAAATAGTAACAGTGTTCGCATTCTTACATCTTTCGATATGTCTGATGCGGTTGACGTATTTTGTAATCGTGGCACTTGTGGTATTGATGGAAGCATGTCATCATATGTAGCCAATTCTCTTGTTTCAAATAAACCATCTTTCCTTTGTATTGGCGATCTCAGTTTCTTTTATGATATGAATGCACTTTGGAATAAATACATAAATGGCAACACTCGTATAATGCTATGCAATAACTCTGGTGGAGCTATCCTTAATTGGGGCCCTTATCTTACTGTGAATATTGAAGGTGGGGATGTCAACACAGGAGCTACACACAATACATCAGCAAAAGGATGGGTGGAATCACGTGGGTTTAAATACCTGTGTGCTCACAATAAAGAAGAGTTCGATCAGGTGATTGATGCCTTTATTGCACCACAAAGCGATAGACCTGTGTTGCTGGAAGTATTTACAGATATGGCAACAGATATTAAGGAACGAGGCAAGATTGCTACGTCTTATATGGATAAGCAGAGCATTGCAGCCAACTCTGTCAAATCATTTATTCCAAAACCTATTAAGGACTTGGCAAAAAAAATCTTAAAATAATTACGGATGAAGTATTATTTCCCAGTTCATATCAATGGAGGTAATCGTGGTTGTGAAGGCATTGCTAAAGGCACAGCACAGATACTTGGCGAAACTGCCGACAAACTAATTAGTCTTTGCACAGATGTCTCAATTGATAGGCAGCTTGGCATTGACCATTATGTAACACTGCAGCAACCACGAAAACCATCTTTATTATTTCGTGCAATAAATTTCCTGTCAGTTCAATTAAAAAAAATACTAAAGCGCGATGCATATGACCAAGCTTCATATTCTATGAAATATGTATATGGTAGTTTTGTAAAACAGATGTCAGCTGGAGATGTACTTGTGACAACTGGTGGCGATATGATGTGCTACAATGACAATTTCGCCTTATATACTGCCATACAAGCAAAAAAAAGAGGGGCCAAAACAGTATTGTGGGGTTGTTCCATGGGGCCAAACAATCTGACGATACGAAAAGAAAAGGTATTGCACAGCTTTGATATGATATATGCACGTGAGACGTTATCGCGTGATTTCTTTATGTCACTTGGCTTGAAGAATGTAATTTGTTTCCCTGACCCAGCATTTATACTTGACCCTATTCCTACTGAGTTACCATCTTGTTTCGCATTAGGAAACGTTGTTGGAGTAAATTTAAGTAATTTAACAGTTAACTCATTTAATTTGGATACTAAATTTGGAATTGAAGTTAAGAAATTGCTTAATTATATTCTAGAAGAAACAGATTATCAGATTTTACTAATTCCTCATGTTACATGGAAGGGTCAAGATGACCGTTTGCTTGCACAAGCAGTGGAAAAAGAGTATGCGAATAAGTATAAAGGACGTATTAGTGTCCTTGATATCAACTGCTTGAATTATCTTCAGATAAGGTATATTATTTCTAAATGTCATTTGTTTATTGGCGGACGTACACATGCCGTTATTTCAGCTTATTCTACATGTACTCCTGCCATCGCTTTAGGTTATAGTATAAAAAGCAAAGGCATTGCCCATGATCTAGGGTTAAGTGAAGAACTTGTTGTTGATACCCAAAAACAAGTTTTCAATGGAGAACTATTACACGCCTTTATATTGACTAATGAGAAACAGCATGAGATTAAAACTCATTTAGAGAAAATCATGCCCTCATACAGAGAGAAAACAAAGAGTATAAAAAAAGAACTATTAAAATGGGTAAATTAATACGTTGGGTTTTTATTTATTTCTTCCCCATTTTCATGATAGATTATTATTTGATTATGCGGGGTGTTAACTTTAATACAATTTTGATGCTTCCAATTTATGCTTTACTCGGCATTAAATCCATAATGCTGGCTTTCAAAAGCAATAGAAACAAGTTTGTGAGAGCAATTAGCATTTTCCTTATATATTGCTTGTTTACTGGAGTGTCCTATATGGGTAATGATACTCCTTTCAGTTGTTATACAAGTAATTTACGTCAGTTCGTATTCCCAATTATGTTCGCCTATTTGGGCTGCTGCTATTCTAATGATAATTCATTCAATAAATGGTACCTTATCGCATGTGGTTTCTGTTTCATTGTTGGTTTTTACCTTTATACAATTGGTCCCAGCTATTATGTAACATATCTTCATGAGGCAAGATCGAACCTTTGGTATGTGTCTGAGAATAAGTATGTAGATGAAACTAACATTCTTGAGCACTCTCGCTTTTCATCTTTCTTCACTACTAGTTATATTATATCTTTTTTTAGTATACCTGCTCTAATTCTTTCATTGTCCTATTCGCTGGATAACAACCGCCCGATAGGAAAACCATGGTGCTATGTTATCGCTCTGGTCTCATTTATTGCAGCTTTTTTGTGCCAACAACGTATAGCTATAGTTTTCTCAATTCTCATAGCTGTTTTTTATGGGGTTTTCTCTAGTCGATTGACAAACTTTAAGAAGGGTTCTAAATTGTTGTTGATATATATTGTGATTGCAGTCTTTGTCTTTTTTATAGGAGGATCAATAGCACACTTTGAGTGGTTTGAACGAATATCGTCATTAGTAGGTAGTCGTTTTGACGTAATGAGTTTTTCGCAGGCTATGTCTGAAAGATCTGGTCAATATTCTTCTTTTGATAGAGCCACCGGGTTGTCATATGTCTTCGGATTAGGTCTTGGCTCATGTGGTCATGCAGCAGGAGCCGCTGGATTGAAAGCTATTCATGATGGTGAATATGTGAAATTGTTCTATGAAATTGGTATTGTGGGTTGTATCCTACTTGCCGCAGTAGTTATCCCGGCATTAAAAAGAGGGATAGCTAACTTTAAGCGTTTCTATCCTGAGGTTCTTATTATTGTATTCTATCTTGTCGCTGGTTTAGGTTCAGATTCTCTTACATTCTTTGTGAATAGTATTATGTTCTGGTACTCTTTGGGAAGAATATATAATAAAAGCCGGCTATACAATAGTCCGATTCAAGTATAAAATTAAGTTATCTACTAATCTATGGAGCTAAATGATGGAGTTAACAATGCTAAGGTTTTAGCTTTTTATTTGCCTCAGTTTGAGCCTACACCACTTAATGATAAATATTATGGCAAGGGCTTTACCGAGTGGACGAATGTAGGGAAAGCACGTCCTCTTTTTCGAGGTCACTATCAGCCCAAAGTGCCTGCAGATTTGGGTTATTATGACTTAAGGGTGCCACAAGTTGCCGTGCAACAATCAGAGTTGGCTCGAGAGGCAGGAGTCTTTGGATTTGCTTATTGGCACTATTGGTGGAGCGGGGATATGGAACTTGAAATGGCTGGAGAAAGGATGTTACATACCGGAGAGCCTGATTTCCCTTTCTGTTTCGCCTGGGCCAATGAGAATTGGTATAAGAAATTGTGGAGTAAGGAAAAAAAAGATGATATTTTGCTGAAGGAACAGCAATACCCAGGTATGCATGATAATAAATCTCACTTTGAGTATTGTCTACCGTTCTTTAAAGATAAAAGATACATAACGTTCAATGGTCGACCAGTTTTTGTGATATATCGCCCCTTTTCTTTCCCTGAAATAGCTATATTTATTCGTCAATGGAACGAATTGATTAAAGATGCAGGAATAGCTGATAGTTTTTATTTCGTGGGTATGATGTTTCATTCTAACGAGTTTGAACAACTTAAAAATTTAGGTTTTGATTGTGTTACTCCTCAACATAATCTTCGAACCTCATTTGACGATAGCACTTTATGGAAACGGTTTAAATCACACTGGCAGTCCTTTTTAGGCAAAAATGGCTTTCTTCGCAGATACAATTATTCGAATTATCCTCAAACTGTTTGGAAGGAAGCTTTTGATTCTCGTGAAGATGTCGCACCTCAGTTGATTCCTAATTGGGACAATACACCTCGTGCAGGTCGAAGGGGGCTTCTATATGAGAATGCAACACCAGAAGTTTTTAGCAAAGCTGCAGATCGTGTTATGAAAGGTGTTATGACTAAAAATAATAAACTTGTTTTTTTGAAATCCTGGAATGAATGGGCCGAAGGTAATTATATGGAACCAGATCTAAAATATGGGCATGGTTTTATTGAGGCATTAGGTAAAGCCGTTAATGGTAATTGTCAGAGTCATAAGAAGTGTCTATGAGTAAAATTGTTTGGATAACTGAAGACTCTTTTGTCGATTGCGATTGGGTGCCAATTAGTCAGGTTTCTATGTGCAATGCAATCGAATGGGTTGTATTATTTCATGCATCTAGGACTCGATATAAAGAGGAAGAATTTAATGACTATTTGCTAAAACATCAGAATCTAAGAATACATTTCTTTCATATGAAATATTCGGCGAAAGATATTCGCAATATTGTTGATTTCTTGAAGCTCGGTCATATGGTAAAAAAAATTAGAGGTGATGTATATTACGTAAATAGTAGTCCTAGTTTACCTTGGTTTTTTGCATTTTGGGGACAATTGCCATCGAAAAAGAGGGTAATTACGGCACACCAAGGAGCTGTCCATCTTGGTATGAGTCATAAATGGTTGATTTCGATTTCGAGAAAATTAGTTTATGGCCATGCACAAAATGTTAATATGTTTTCTACCTCTCAAGCTGAGTTATTTTCAAGTAGTTTTCCGAAGAGTAATGTAACGATAATTGATTTAGCATTAAAGGACTATGGTCAACCGAGCATTAAAAAAGCTTCAGGTAAAGATGATTGTGTGAACTTTCTTGCTTTTGGCATATTAAATTTCGCAAAAAATATAGACCTTTTGATTGATGCTGCTTGTAATCTTTATGAGAAAGGTATTAGAGGATTTAAGGTATTAATATATGGTAATTGTAATAACTGGGAGTATTATGAGAAACACATACGTTATCCAGAAATTTTTGAAATTAAAATAGGTTTTGTGCCAAATGAAGACATTCCCAATCTCTTTTCGCGAGCTCATTATCTTGTTCAGCCCTATAGGGTTGTATCTCAAAGCGGAGCTATGAAAGTTGCTTTTCAATACAATACTCCTGTTATTGTTTCAAATTTGCCAGGCTTAACAGATGAATTAGAGGAGAGAGTGAATGGTTTTTTGTTTGAGGTTAGCAATGTCCGTAGTCTTGAAGATGTTTTGAAAGAAAGAATAATCAATCTTACTAAAGAATACGATTCCTTGTGTTTTAAAATGAATGAATATACGAAACAAAGGTATTCAGAGAAGAGAATTGGAGAAAAATATATAAATATGTTTAATAAAATTTCATAATATTATTTATATAATGAATATAGATTTGTTAAGTAGAATTGTTCGTAGTAATCCCATTACCGACCAATTAGTTACGAGATTGCGTCTTTTAGGAGAATATTTATATCATTATTGTCATTTTGTTCGTCATTTTGGGCGTTTAGGTCTTTATAAAAGCGAGTGCAAATTTTCATCAGATTTACGCATTCGTGTTCACGCAATAGAAAAAGGCTTATCACTACCTAATCCTAGAGTGGGTTTCGGTGAAGCAAAAGTGAAAATCATCCTAGAAATGGTTGATTATTATATAAACCATTTCAAGTATCAACAATCATTTCTTATCGAAATTAATAGCATACTGTCAGCTTATTTTGATTATCAGAAAGCTAATGGATACATTAACAAAGAGCTAACTGATTCTTTTAATAGGTTATTTTCTGGTATAGAGCGAAGCAATTATCTAGGTGGGATAAAAACAATTCATAAAACAGATATTATACAATCTTGTACTATTCAATTTAAGAACTTTTGTGATTCTCGATTTGCCATTCGAGACTTTTCAAACATTCCTGTTGATATATCAGAAATTTACAAGGCAATTGAGATGTCTCAGAAAACTCCATCTGCTTGCAATCGCCAGCCGTGGCATGTTTATATATATAAAGGTGAAAAGAAAAAACAAATACTCGAGTGGCAGCATGGAAGTATGGGGTTTGGGGACGAGATCGATACTGCGTTGTTGGTTTGTTGTAATACAGAATCATATTTTATGGGTGAGTCGACATTGCCTTATGTAGATGGTGGCTTATATGCAATGACACTAATCTATGCTCTGCATTCATTAGGCTTAGGTACAATTCCTCTTACTATGGGATTAATGCCAAGTAAGTTAAAAGAAATATATAAGATTGGTAATATTCACGAAAATGAGGTGCCTGTTTTATTAATTGGTGTCGGCAATCTTAAAGATAGTTTTAATGTAGCTCTTTCCCATCGATATGATTATAAATCTTATACAACTTTAATTGAATAGTTTTTTAATAACAGAATGTTTTTATGAACAAAATATCATTAGTTACTTATCATTGTTCAGCAAATGTTGGTGCAGTAATGCAGACCTATGCTCTGTGTCGATTTCTGAAAGAGCATGGCTATCAAGTAGAGATTGTTGATATTAGACATTCTGAGCCTAACTTGAAAACGATATCCGAAGGCAGTCCCTTGTTTATAAGGATCGCTAAAAGTATTATTTTCCCTTTACGTATAAAGAAGATATTCACAAAATTCTATCCATCTATTTCAAAGCATTATCTGAATTTGGAAGAGCTGCGTCGTAATCCGCCAGTGAGCAACTATTATATTGTTGGTAGTGACCAGGTTTGGAATTCTACTATTTGTCGGGATAGAGCCCTAGCATATTTCCTGGATTTTGGGCCTGAGGACGTCAAACGTATCTCTTATGCTTCTAGTTTTGGCCTAGATCATTGGGAACCAAGCGAATATGCTTCAACTCAGAAAGTTCAACAATGTTTTGATAGATTTTACGCCATTTCTGTTCGAGAGTTTGAGGGAGCTAAGATTTTAAATGAAACATTTCATAAAGATGCTGCTATAGTCTTGGATCCAACACTATTACATGATAATTATCCAGAGATAACAGGTAATGTTGTAGAACGTGAAGAAATAGTTTGCTACAAGTTAAACAAGACAAATGATTTTTGGTTATATGCGCCTGAGGTTTCTCGTCAGATTGGTCTTCCCCTCTTATTGCTGAACCATAATTATCCGAAAAAAGGCTTTAAGTATCATTTTAATCCTTCTGTTAACCAATGGGTTCGTCGGATGGCTGGATCTTCATTTATTCTTACAGACTCCTTCCATGGAGTAGCTTTTTCTATAATTTACAAAAAGAACTTTGCAGCTATTCTAAATCATAATGGTAAGGATTCTCGTCTTGTCAGCCTTCTGAAATTACTTCACTTAGAGGACCGGATGTTTTCCAGTGTAGAAGAAATGACAAAAGTAGATATCTGGAAGGAACCCGTGAATTATCAAAAAGTGAATCAATATCTATATGCTTTGAGGATGCAGTCGGCAAAGTTTTTACTTGATGCATTAGATTACAAACAGTTCTAATACCCTTTTCATAGTTCATAAGTAGAAAACAACTGAATAATCTAAATAAGATAGTATAATCTTGGAATAGGATCTCAAGTTTACAATACGTATTGTTAGATGAGGGTATTTAATTGTTTACAAATTAGCTAGATGGCTTTTCTGAATACAGGTATCTTATGTTTATTCCTAATTATATCTTCATTTGAAAATATATACAAAATACACATGGTGATACTACATAATTGTTCAAATTATTATGAGAAATGTATTAGTCCTTGGCGCATTCGGATATTCAAATAATCAGTTGGATGGCCAGACAATTAAAACTAGAAGTGTATATAATTTAATTAAAAAGAATTATATAGGAGAAACAATTATGTTTGATACTTTGGACATTAAGTCAAAACCATATTTGTATCTTCATCTCTTATGGAAACTCACAAATATTAATACCTTAATATTTATACCTGCAGAAAATGGAATAGCTTTTTTACTCCCTATTTTGTTCTTTTTATCTAAGATTTTTAGATTTTCTATCGTATGTGTTTGTGTAGGTGGGTGGCAAATAGAGTTCTTTCTTGGAGAGTATACAGGTAAATCACATATATTCCAAATGAAAGTTTGTCGAAAGATTAAAGCTTTTCTTCCAGAGATGAAAAGTGTTAATGAAAAATTAATAAATAATTTTGGATTTAATAATACTGAGGTTTTCCCAAATTTTAGAGATTTCAAAATCTTAGATAAGACTAACAATAGCCAAAAACTAAAAATAGTTTTCATGGCACGAATTCAAAAGAAGAAAGGATATCCTGCAGTTTTTAAGTTGGCAGAATATATTGAGGAAACAAAGATTAATGCTGATATCACTTTTTTCGGGCAGATAAAAGAGGAAGAACTTGATCATTTTAAGTATTTCTTAAATAGATATAAAAATACGGTATCTTATGGAGGGGAGTTAAACCCAGCAGATATTCAGAAAACTTTGTCTAATTATGATGTTCTTCTTTTACCTACTTCATATTATACAGAAGGTTTCCCTGGCAGCATTTTAGATGCTTACATTTCAGGAATCCCTGTTATAGTAACAGAATGGAAACATTCACATGAATTTGTTGATGATGGAGTGACAGGCTTCATTGTGCCATTCGAGAATGGACAACAAGAATTGAATGAAAGAATAGATGAATTATATTCAAATAGAACAAAATTATCAGAAATGAAAAAAGCTGCTAAGAAAAAAAGTCTTGAATTTTGTAGTGATGCTGCGTGGTCTGTATTAAAAAAATATTTATAAGAGTTTAAAATATGAATGAGTTAGTTTCAATTATTATGCCTTCGTACAACTGCGGAAAGTTTGTAGAAGAAACTATCCACAGTGTACAGGCACAGACGTATCAGAATTGGGAGATTATCTTTATGGATGACTGCTCAACAGATGATACTGCCAGAAAAGTTTCTGTAATGCAAGAGGAAGATTCCCGTATCCACTTTTATCAGAACAAAAGCAATTCGGGTGCAGCTGTTTCAAGGAACAATGCCCTAAGAATAGCCCGAGGTCGTTGGATCGCTTTCTAGGACAGTGATGATCACTGGGAACCGAACCAGCTTTTCTAGCTTATTCGGTTCATGGAAGAAAATGGGTACAAGTTCTCTTATACCTGCTACCAGGAGATGGATTTCAAAGGTATTTTGAAAGGGATATATATAAGTGGACCAAAGCACATAACAAAGGTTGGTATGTGGTGTTTGGAGCCTATAAGAAGGTAAAGTATGTTAAACATAAGACAGAAGTAGAGTCTTAATAAGTTTCAAACATTAAGGGCATTGCAACATTTTCTACTTACTTGTTTTAATTTTTTCTTATGGAGTATGGGCAAGGAAGTGAAATTGTTAGAAGTTGATTGCTTGCCAAACAAGATATAAAATATGACAGAAAGACATAGATTTGATTTTCTAATTCAAATATTAATATAATTGTATTGTAGGGTATGAATGAGTTAGTTTCAATTATTATGCCTTCATACAACTGCGGAAAGTTTGTAGAAGAAACAATCCACAGTGTGCAGGCGCAGACTTATCAGAATTGGGAGATCATCTTTATGGATGACTGCTCAACGGATGATACAGCCAGAATAGTTTCTGTAATGCAAGAAGAAGATCCCCGTATCCACTTTTATCAGAACGAAAGCAATTCTGGGGCTGCTGTTACACGAAACAATGCACTTAGATTAACTAAGGGACGTTGGGTCGCTTTCCTGGACAGTGATGATCTCTGGGAACCGACGAAGTTGGAGAAGCAGGTGCGGTTCATGGAGGAGAATGGGTATAAATTCTCTTATACTTGTTATCAGGAAATGGATGTGAAGGGTGTGATGAAGGGCGTCGTCGTGAATGGTCCGAGACATATTACAAAGGCCGGGATGTTCGCATTCTGTTGGCCCGGCTGCTTGACCGTGATGTACGATAGAGAGGCTGTTGGACTGATTCAGATTGCAGACATCAGGAAGAATAATGACTATGCGATGTGGCTGAAGGTATGCCGAAAGGCAGACTGTTATCTGTTGCCAGAGGTATTGGCCACGTATCGCCGTGGGCGAGTCGGGTCGGTGAGCACGCATAAAATCACGACGTTGATCAAGTGGCATTATAAGCTCTTCCACAATGCTGAGCATTTGAGCGCGTTTAATTCGATGATGCTTACGATGCTGAACCTGGTTTGTGGAACATACAAGAAGATGGTTTATGTAAAGCATAAGGAGTCTAAATAATACAAGTTTAGCATGTGCTCAACTTGTTGGATTTGAAGGGAATTTAGGGGATGTTAAGGGATATTAAGGGACGATACTTTCACCTGACGAAACGGGACACAAGAAACATTTGTCCTTTAAATTAAGAAAGGGCTTTGCAACATTTTCTTCTAACGCGCTTCAACCTTCTTTTATGGAGCAGGGACAAAGATGGGAATAAGGTCAGGAGCAAAAAATGGCTGACGCATCGGTTTGATCTCTTTGAGCGTTTCTGCTTGAAATCTGTAACGAGCCAGACATGTCAGAATTTTTGTTGGATTGTGCTTTTTGACAGTACTACTCCCGAGCCGTTTTTAGAGAAGATTGACGAATATAAGAAGATCTGTACGCAATATGTCCCCGTCATGGTTGCGCCTGAAAGAGGACGCCATTTCGCTGCAATTTTCAGAGATGAAATCGTGAAGAGGATGACGGGCGAGCGCGTGCTTTCGACTTATCTGGATAATGATGATGCGCTGAATGTCCGATTTGTGGAAGATATTCAGTTAAGAGCAGAGTCTTTGGCCGACGGAACGTTCATCAGATACAGCGATGGTTATCAGTTTTATACCGAAGGAGATTTCTTGACGCAGATACACTATACTAAAAATCATTTTGTGAGTGTTGTGGAGCGTGGTGTGCCTTCTGCGGTGAAGGGCATCTTCGGATATGGAGGTCACTACCACATTGATGAAATAGAGGCGGTGAAAGTCGAGAACGTTGAGAACGCTCGGATGTGGTGTGAAGTGGTCCATGAGAGGAATATGATTAACGATGCTAACTTCCTGATTGGAACCAAGGTGGTCAGAGATAAGGATAGATTAAGACGAGACTTTGCGCTGGATGTGGATGTCGATGCAGGAATGGGTGTATATGTTTTGAAGTTTCTGCCCCGCTATTTGAGGACTTTTGTGAAGCGAGCTAAGAACAAGCTGTTCGGCCACCAATGGTAGAATGAGCGCATGGACAATAATAAGGAAGTTTTGTTGAGTTTGGTAAGCGCAGGACTTTGGGAGAAAGATGTCCAGCCTTTGCGTCATGCTGAGGTGGACTATGCCAATGTGCTGATGATGGCTGAGGCCCAGGGTGTAGTAGGATTGGTGACGGCTGGGATAAATACGGTTCATGGTTCTGGGTTTATGGTTCATGGTTCCCCCTTGGTGCCAAAGCCTATAGCGTTGAGGTTTATTGGGCGTGCGATGCAGATTGAGCATCAAAATCGGGAGATGAACCGATTTATCGGTGTACTGATGGAGAAGATGCGCAAGGCTGGAATCAAGGCACTATTAGTAAAGGGACAAGGCGTGGCACAATGTTATGAACGCCCGCTGTGGCGGCCCAGTGGGGACGTGGATCTTCTGTTGGACAAGGAAAACTACGAACGGACGAAGGCCCTGTTGCTGCCCTTGTCATCGAGCCACAAGCCGGAGGAGCTGTATTCGCTGCACTTGGGTATCGATATCGACTCATGGTATGTGGAGATCCATGGTTCGTTGAGAACGGGACTCTCGACAAGGGTGGACAGGGTGGTGGACAACGTGGTTCATGATGCTTTGTCGATGGAGAATGGCAATTTCAGAAAAGGTACGAGAGTATGGAATAATGGCAATACGAGGGTATATCTGCCGGCACCAACTGAGGATGTATTCCTGGTGTTTACGCACTTCATCAAGCATTTATACAAGGAGGGCATTTCACTGAGGCAGGTGTGCGACTGGTGCAGGCTGCTATGGACCTACCGCGAAGAGATTGATACCACGCGTCTGGAATCATGGGTACACCGCGCTGGACTGATGCAAGAATGGCAGGCGTTTGCCACGCTTGCCGTGACGCATCTGGGGATGCCGGTGGAGGCGATGCCGATGTTTGGTTCAAAGGTTCAGGGTTCAGGGTTCAGGGTTCAGGGTTCGGGGTTAATGGTTCAGGGTTCAGGGTTCAGGGTTCTGGGTGAGCGGTTGGTAGAGTTCATCCTTGGAGGATATTCAGGAAAGAAAGTGAAGGACACTTGGAGAATCGCGAAGATATTTCCCAAGAATACCGTCAAGTTCTTGCCCAGCATATTTTTGAATGTGAATGGAATGAAGATGAAGGAAAGGATTAAAGGTTTAAGGGATTAAGGGTTCAAGAGTTTAAGGGTTTAAGAGTTCAAAAGTTTAAGGGTTTTAGAGCATAACTTGTTGTGATGGGGTAGATTGATTGTTTGGGGTTTTTAATGTATTTAAAATTGTTTATTTAATAGAAGTATATGCTAATAACTGGTATTGAAATTCAAAATTTTAGAGGCATCAGAGAACTGAAATTAATGAACTTGGATAGTCAAACGAACCTCTTTGTAGGTAAGAATGGCGCAGGTAAGTCCTCTCTTTTGGATGCTATTTCTAACGTGATGTCTTGGTTCGTGGCTCGTATGTTGTCTAATACGGGACGAGGTAGAGATATTCCCATGAGTGATATCTCTCTTCATGCCAAAGAGGGGTGCACAATTCGATTGCAACTAGACGGAGGTGAATGGTGCTCTTTATATAGAAGTGCAGAGAAAAAGAAGACCAGCAAATCAGATCTTACTGCTTTGAATTTGCTGGTCAAGTATTATCGAGATGAAATATATGAAAATTCTCAGACATCAGTACCTGTATTTGTTCATTACGGTGTAGGTAGAGCAGTAGCAGATATTCCTTTGAAAATTCGGAAAAGCCATAATCAAGATGTGACAAATGCTTATGTAGAGGCACTTGATAGCAGTGCTTCTTTTAGAGACTTCTTTTCATGGTTCCGTGAACAGGAAGATTTGGAAAACGAACTATTTAGGGAAAACCAAAACTTCCGTGATCAGAGTATGGAGGTTATTCGTGATGCCATGTCAAAGGTGTTTGATGAGTTTAGAGATATGAGAGTTCGTCGCCGTCCTCGTTCGATTCAAATAAAAAAAGGCGGAGAGGTGTTACGGTTAGACCAACTTTCTGATGGTGAGAAATGCTACATTGCTTTAGTCTGCGACTTGGCAAGGCGACTGACAATTGCTAATCCGTCTAGTGAGTATCCTTTGAAGGGAAAGGGAATCGTGCTGATAGACGAAATTGACTTGCATTTGCATCCTGAGTGGCAGATGGATGTAGTAAGCCGTATGGTGAACACGTTTCCGAACTGCCAGTTCTTTATTACTACACATTCTCCGATAGTAGCTTCTGACGTTTCGGGGAACGTGTATGTCATGGAAGATGGTAATACTTTCATGCGTCAAACTTATGGGAAGGACAGTGAACAAATTCTCGCTTTTGCCTTTGGTCTGTCAAATCCAAGAAATAAAGTTGTTCAAGGAATAATAGATAAGGCATACGATTTTATCCGATCAAATGAAATCGAGAAAGCGGAGAATCAGCTTTCTGAAATAGAGAAGATTGTTGGTAAAGACGATTCAGTGGTCAGCAGAATCAAACTTGAAATAGCACGGAAAAACAGGAAGGCGAAATGAGAACTATTGTGAAAGGTGTAGCTCCTGCATGTTTAGAGAAGGCCGAGAGGCGGGGTATGAGTTGGGATGATTTCGTGAAAAATGACCAAGATGGGTACAAAAGTAGTCGGCAACAAGCCAATGTAGAACAGCATGGCGTCTGTGGTTATACTGAAGTGCCGCTCGATGTGTCAAGAGTTACTATACATTTTGATCATTTCAGGAAGAAGAGTATCTATCCGAAGTTGAGATTCAAATGGGATAATCTGTTTGCTGCAATTAAAGACCGCCCTTTTGGTGCTGACTATAAGGATAAAATTGTTGATGGTGATAATCATAATATAGTGTATGCCAACATATTCAGTCCGCTGACACCCCATCTACAGGATTATTTCCATTATGCAACAAATGGGGAAATAGAGCCATCAAACGGATTGTCGGAGGAGAATCGGCATAAAGCAGAAGAGACAATTCGTGTTTTCAATTTGAATGCCCCAGAATTGGTGAGTCGTCGTAGAACCATTATTGAACAGATTTCTTTTTACCAAGAATTATCAGAAGAAGAGATTAGGAGCTGTTTTATTGGCCAGGGTTTCCTATCTGTGGTGGATCAAGAAATTCGATATAAGGAAGTTCAAGGAGTTTAAGGGGTTAAGAGGTTTAATGTTTATGAGGAAGGAGACAGAGCCAAATTGAGCTGCATTATTTCAATGGAACTCATTTTGAGAATGTTGTAGAATATGACTGATTACGATTTCAGAATATTGCAGTCCAGTGAGTTTGAATGTTTTTCGCGCGACTTGTTGCAAGCACGGGAGAACATCTTTATAGAAAGCTTTGCAGACGGGCGTGACAAAGGTATAGATCTACGTTTTGCCTATAGTAAAGATAAGACTTGCGTGGTTCAGTGCAAACGCTATAAGGAGTGGAAGGAATTGAAGAACCATCTGAAAGACGAAGTGGAGAAAGTTGGAAAACTGGCACCACAACGTTATATTCTTTCAACTTCGGTGGATCTAAGCGTGGGACAGAAGACCGAAATTTTACAAATGTTCGCTCCATACATACTGAATACAGCAGACGTGCTTGGTAGAAAAGACCTAAACAACCTTCTTGAACAACATAAAGAGATAGAGCAGAACTACCATAAGTTATGGCTGGCTAGTACGAATGTACTTAACCTAATATTGAACCGGTCTATAGTTAATTGGTCTCAATTTGAACTAGAGAAGATAGAGCACGACATCAGTCTTTATGTAGAGAATCAAAGCCTAAATAAGGCTCTTAAGATACTGAAAGAGAATCACTATGTTATAATCTCTGGTATTCCTGGTATTGGAAAGACTACATTAGCGAGAATGCTGGTCTATACCTCGTTGGCACAGGGGTATAAGGAGTTCGTTTATGTGACTGAAGGCATGGACGAAGCTGCAAAAATGTATGAGAAAGAGAAACGACAGGTGTTCTTCTATGACGACTTCCTGGGCAGTAACTCGTTTATACCACAGTCGGTTGGCTTTGAAAACAAACTTATTACCTTTATTGATAAGGTAAAGAAGAGCAAGAACACCCTGTTCATACTATCTACACGAGAATATGTGCTGTCGGAGGCGAAGGATTACTATGAAAAGTTGACGATGAGCAATATCGACATTGCCAAGTGTACCATAGAGTTGGAGTATTATACCAAACCTATCAAGGCAAGGATACTTTACAATCATCTGGCTGAGGCGAAGATTCCAAGAGAGTATATCGAGTTCTTTTTAGACAAGCACAGCTACCGCGAGATTATCAGTCATCAGAACTTCAATCCCAGAGTGATTGAGTCAATCATCAAAGAAAAGATATGGGAATCGGTAGAACCACAGAATTTTGCCAGTAAGGTGAAAGTTTTTTTTGATAACCCCATTAGTGTGTGGCAGTTTGCCTTTGAAAAACTGAACAACGAAACTAGGTATGCGCTGCTCGTTTTAGGTACGATGGGAAATATCGTGAGGTTGGTTGACTTCGAGGAGGCATATAGAACGTTTTGCACTTTGACTTATGACGAGATTGGTTTGAAGTTTGAAGACGTGAAATGGAAGCAGACTCTGAAAGTGTTGATGAACTGCTTTGTGAAGTTAGATATTCGTAAAAGTGAGAAGCTAGTGTCGATGTATAACCCCTCGATTGCAGACTTTATTGTTTTTTACTTGAACGATAATTCCATAACAACGAAACGGCTGATAAAAGGATCCTGCTATATTGAACAACTCTATAAAATATATGCAGACGACAAAGATTATGCAGGAAAGAACCATTTGGTATATATTTACGAGGATACATATCCTATGATTGAGGCTACATTTAAGCGGCTATGGGATTCATCTATGACTTGCCAATTGAAAGATCAGTTCTTTTGTTGTACAGAGAAAGATGGCTTTACAGAAACGAGGATACTGCATGATTTTATAACGAATTTCCGGCATTTCTGCGAGAAGGCCAAGGGCTTTGCAGAGGGACTTTATAATGCAGATGAGTTGACATGGGAATCTGTGAAATTCAGTTATAGGGTAGGCCTGATGAATCTGTTGAACTGGCAGTATATGTATACCAAGGCTGATGACTATATAGAGAGCATTATAGAGAATGAGACACACGACACTGATGAATGGATAGAATTAGTGGAAACGATAAAAGACCTGAAGATAGAGGGAGATGTAATAGAAGATAACTTCTACAGGAAACTTGATGAAGACCTGAAAGATGAGATAGCAAGATTCTCTGACCAAGGAGAGTGCGATGAGGAATGGAACAAATTGGAATCACTAAGGGAGATGTTACCGCTATGGGAGTGGTATGGAATTTATGAATCTATTGAAGAGGCTGAGAAAAGAATAAAAGAAGAAGAGGTGGAAGATGAAGACGTAGAACCCTTCTTTGATAGTTGGCAATTGAAGTCAGACCGAGAAGATGCGGAGATTGATGAGATGTTTGGGGCATTGAGGTATAATTGAGAGTAATTCTTTCGAATTCAGACATGGATCACGTATGAATGGAGGTTTAAGTTTAAGGACTTAATGATATGATAATAGATTCATTATCAAAATCCACTTTCAGGTAATAGAAAGTCCATACTTGGGTAAAATGACAACAAAATCTTTAGGTGTAAGAGTGCAGAGCTTTGGACATGTGGTTAGTTGTTCAAGGACTCGTTGGAATTAAGTAAATAATTAATTGACTATGATACTGAAGTTTTTTTTTGATAGAATTGTGGCTTTTATCGGACTAGCTATTCTTTGGCCTGTGCTGCTGGTGGTGGCTATATTAATTAAGGTGAAGATGCCGGGGGGACCGGTGCTGTTTGTGCAGAAGCGTGTGGGGAAGGATGGGAAGCTGTTCGACTGCCATAAGTTCCGCACGATGCGAGTCAACGATAAAGTTGACGGTTCAAAGTTCAAAGTTCAAGGTTCAAGGGGGGCTGAAGAAACTGATAATAAGAAAGGCGGATGGTCGTCTGTGAGTGTTGCGGGAGATAATAGGATTACGCCCCTTGGAGCGAAACTTCGTCACTATAAACTCGATGAGTTGCCTGGGCTGTGGGATGTGCTACGAGGAAAGATGAGCTTCGTGGGCCCACGACCCGATGTGCCTGGATATGCCGATAAACTGACGGGCGATGACCGTGATGTGCTGAAGCTGCGCCCAGGTATTACTGGACCTGCGACCCTGAAGTACCGGCTGGAGGACGAATACCTTGCTAATGCAAGAGAGCTCGTTTCGAAACTTAATGTTAACCTTGACCTTGACAAGATGTCAGATCAAGAAGTGGCGGTGTGGTACAACGACAATGTAATTTACCCGGATAAGGTGCGAATCAACTGCTACTACTATCATCACTATTCGTTTGTGAAGGATATACAGATGATTTTGTGCACGGTGCTTGGTCGGAAGATGCAGTACGCGGGGGAGGAGATATGATTATCGACCGAAAGATGAATCAGAACGTACCTGAGAAATATTGGTTCACGGTTAATGGTTCATGGTTGTAAATCAAACGAGATTTGGGGCAAAAAAGTGAGGTGTGTGCATTGGGATAGGAAACGAAAGAAAGATTACGATGAAGGACACTATAACAATCGACGGAGAGTTATTCTATACGGATTACGAGATTCCTAAAGATGATTCTGTGATCTGGCGCTTTCTGGATTTGGCGAAGTTTATTTCTTTGCTGAAGGAGAAAGCTCTTTATATGACTAGGGCTGACAAGTTTGAAGATCAGTTTGAGGGAGCGGTTTGCTCTCTTGAGGATTCGGACAAATATGACGAGGCTTTGATGGAGTATTATTCCGAATGCCTAGAAGGAAAGCCTGTTAGCGAACAGCTGATTCAAAATGAGCATTATGCCATCCAGATGATTAGGAAGAACTCGTTCTTGAATTGTTGGTTTGAAGGCTCTTACGAATCTATCGCGATGTGGAAGTTATATGCCTCAGGAAAGGATGCGAAGGGTGTGGCAATCAAAACGACAGTCGGTCGGCTCAAAAAAGCAATAGGCCGCATTGTTGAGATTGGTAGAATATCGTATATTGACTATTCTAAGGAGTGGCCAAACGCCAATGAGGCCCTATGGAGAAAAAGGCTGTCGTTTGAATATGAACACGAGGTGAGAGTTAGGGTTATAACTGAGGGTGGATTGTCTCCGACGCCACCAGAGTTTATGTTGCTCCCCATAGATTTGGACGTATTGATTGAATCGGTGTTTGTATCGCCCATGGCTGAATCGTGGTTAAAGGATGTGATTGTGGACGTGCTGCAGAAGTATGGACTCAATAAGGAAGTCTTCCATTCTGCTTTGGACGATAAGGCGTTGTATTGAAGAGAGGGTCGTTTTTGCAAGGGATATATGGAAGATTTGTTGTTGCCAGCATATCAGAAATTGTTTTCCGCTTTGCAAAGCCTTGAAAGGTTTAGTAAGGGGCAGGATCTTTTTGAGAATATCGCGTGTTTGGATTCTTTCTTGTCGGAATTCCGTAATGTTACCTTCGTGCTCCAAAAATCGCTGGCGCATACGGACTATATTGGAGAATATGAAGCGCTCAGAGAGCAGTATCTGAAGAATGATGACTGTTCGTGGTTGGTGGAAAAGAGAAACGAAGTGTTGAAAGAAAAACCATTTAACCTGGAGAAGATTTTAAGGCTGACGCTTTTTCTTCCAAATGGTGCTGGCGTGTTTTCAACGGATTCCTATACTATTTCTGATGAGGTAGACTATTCCTCTCTTATTGAAATGATAAAACGGGTGATTGAGAAGATCCCGGCCATCGAAGTTTTCTTTTCTGTAGAATTTGTTTACAGGGAGCATGGATCTGAAAGAAATATCTTTACGACTATAGACAATGGCATTGACTCAGTGTTGGGGCTGCTGAATAATCTAGACAAAACGATTAAAAGTGAAACATCCACGACGAGAGAAAAGGTCTTAGAGAAGATTAATGGTTTGCATTTCCATAATGGCCCAAAGGATTTTTGGTTCATTGATGATTATGTGTTTTATCGCAAAAACCGAGTCTTTGAGAAGGGTGAGAGGTTCGAATTGATAACACCTTTCAAAACAGCTGTTCCATACACCGCATTGTGCGAAATGTTACATGTGGAGAAACGGGGTGATATTATCGATGAGACTTTTGAGGCCTTTGAGAAGATGCATTGTTTCGCATTCTACCAACAAAGGGAGTTGGCACCTACACTTTTATCCTTGAGAAATGATGGTACTTTATCGATGGAGATGTATCACGCCAGCATCAAAACAACGACCTACAGAAAAATACATGAGATAGCGGAAGAGATTAAAAGTGGAGTCCCGATTGTTGCGGTATTCTTTGTCAGCGAGATGCTGATTTATGATGATCTGGAGATCCTCAATCAAGATTATTCATATAGAAGAGAAAGTAAGCATGCTGAACTACTATCATTTGAAAAAGTGACTAAAGATGGTTCAGAACATTATTGCATCAGTAGTGAGGCTGTTTTGGACGGAAAGAAGGATTGTAAGTTCCCTAAATTAATGAAAGTAGAGACGGATGATACGATATCATTTATGAACCCTTTGGTTAAAGCATTAGGTGGGATAGAATGACTTATGTGAAGTTAATAAAGAATAAACTTGTAAAGGAATGCAATAAAATAGGAGAAGTTTCGTTATTTTTATAGATGATATAAAGAATGTTTGTATGAAAAGAATATGTTTGTCTGGGTTTGGACCAGTCCGCTCAGCTGACATCCAGCTAGGGGACTTGACGATTCTGATTGGCCCACAGGCCAGTGGTAAGACTCTGTTTTTGCAGATGCTGAAACTCCTGGTGGACAAGGATTATATAGTTCAAACACTAAACAGATATAATTACGTGACCGACAAGCAACCCGATCAAATACTGAACTATTACTTAGGGGACCACCTTTCGACCATGTGGACAAAGGATACAGTGGTGGCAGCTGACGGTAAGAGGTATAAGAAGGGATTTCTGCTAAATACGGATGAGGAGGAGGCTCGGGAACGCTTGTTCTATGTGCCCGCCCAGAGAATCCTTTCGATATCGGACGGAAGACCTAAGAATTTTATGGAATATGACATTTCGTCGCCTTTTGTGCTCAGGAACTTCAGTGAGGCACTACGACTGTTTTTCCAGAGCGGCATGGGTGATGAGCACAAACTGTTCCCTTTGAACAACCGTTTGAAGAGGGGTATGAAGGAATCTTTTGATACAAGTATTTTCCTTGGAGGCGAGGTGGTGATAGATGAGCGGTCTGGGCAAAAAAAGATGCAGATGAAAGTTGGCGGGACAAGTCTGCCTTTCATGACATGGAGTGCTGGCCAAAAGGAGTTTATGCCATTGCTGATGGCGGTCTATTGTTTGTCTGGGCCTCCCATAAAGACCATCAACCGTGAGCAATACGAGTATGTGGTGATTGAGGAGCCAGAAATGGGACTTCATCCAAAGGCTATTCAGACTGTGATATTACAGGTGCTTGAGTTTATCACTGTTGGCTATAAAGTGATACTCTCTACCCATTCACCCGTGCTGCTAGAGTTTGCTTGGACACTATCGGTGCTTAATGGATGCCCTAAGGAGGCAAGGGAAAAGGCTTTGTGTGACTTGTTTGGCGTGTCGTATTCGGGGAGCGTGAGCAAGATACTGAAGGGTGTGATAGAGAAGACGGTGAAAACGTATTTCTTCTCTCTCTCGGCGGAGGGAGCCAAGGCTGTTGACATAAGTTCTCTGGATGTATCGAGTGAGCAGACAGATGAAGCCGAATGGGGCGGACTGTCGCAATTCGCTAGCCGTGCATCGGAAGTGGTTTCGAAATATCTGATTGAGTATGGAGAAGCTGGAGCAGAATAAGGGTAACGTGTTTCGCGAGGCCGTGGAGGCGACTGCGATGATTGCCACTGCATATAAGAGCGGGCTACAGGCCCTGAAACGTGCTGATGCAAGAAAGGTAACCGCCTCAGATCCTTGGAAGATAGACGGAAGTGTTGACATTGACGGAACAGTGAAGGCTCTTTACCCCGATGATAACCGGTGGGACTATGCCATCGGATACGACTCAAAGGTGTGTTATGTTGAGGTGCACCCGGCTTTCACGTCAGAAATAGACACGATGCAGAAGAAGCTGATTTGGCTGAAGGTGTGGCTGAAGAACATGGCTCCGAAACTGAATGGAGTGCAGAAGATGAGTCCTGCGTACGTGTGGATTCAGTCGGGGAAGTGTGCTATCCTGCCAACATCGCATCAGGCAAAAAAGTTGGTCCAGGTGGGTTTGCCAAGACCATCACTGAAACTGATGTGACCATCTGTACTCGCTGCTCCATCGGTTCATCCGTTGAGAAAGAAATTGAAATATAAAAACGAAATATTATAATTTGTATTATGTCTGAAAGAAAAATGATTTACCTGTGCCTTGCTCATATGAGCGAGGACGGCATGGAACAGAAATATGTGAAAGAGGCATTCGACACGAACTGGGTGGTCCCCATGGGGCCGAATGTTAATGCGTTTGAAAAGGATCTGGAGGGGTTTGTTAATTCTAACCTTGACCTTGACCTTAAGTTGGATAGGGAGGTGGTGTGCTTGGCATCGGGAACGGCGGCAGTGCATCTGGCATTGATTGCTTGTGGTGTGAAAGCGGGGGATGAGGTGCTTGTGCAGAGCTTCACGTTCTGTGCTTCGTCGCATCCGATTACCTATCTGGGGGCAAAGCCTGTGTTTGTGGGTTCGGAAGGTGAGACCTGGAACATGGATCCGAAGCTTCTGGAGGAGGCTATCATCGACAGGAAAGCTAAGACGGGTCGGTATCCAAAGGCGATTGTGCCAGTGGCCTTGTACGGCATGCCTTATCGCATTGACGAGATTATGGCTATTGCCGAGAAGTACGGCATCCCAGTGATTGAGGATGCTGCGGAGGGCATGGGTTCTCGTTACAACGGGCAGGTACTTGGCACATTCGGAGAATATGGTATTCTATCGTTCAATGGCAACAAGATGATTACCACCTCGGGTGGAGGAGCATTGATTTGCCGCAGCCAGGAAGCAGCAAACGAGATCATGTGGTATGCTACCCAGGCTCGTGATGCCTATCCATACTATCAGCACACAGCCATCGGTTATAACTATCGAATGAGTAATGTTTGTGCTGGTATTGGTCGAGGACAGATGACTGTGCTTGAGGAGCATATTGCACATCATAAGCACGTGCAGGCACTGTATGAGGAATTGCTGAAGGATGTGCAGGGTGTACATATGCATAAACAGCCTGCTGACCCACGTTACGATGCCAACTTCTGGCTTTGTGCAGCCACGATTGACCCGGACGTGAAGGTGAAGGGGCAGGAAAATGCCTACAAGGAGGTTGTCAAGACGGCTGTAGGTGGTGCTGCCGGTGTGATCCATGCTGTGGATTGTGCTACGACGGATTGCCAGCCAAACGAGAATGTCGAAGCACTCCGTGTGTATATGCTCGAACAGAAGATCGAATGTCGACCACTCTGGAAGCCTATGCATAAGCAGCCTGTTTACAAGAATGCTGCCGTTTACACCAATGGCCTTGAGGAAGAGCTTTTCAAGGTCGGCTTCTGTCTACCTGCCGGGCCTTATGTGAGCGATGATGATGTGAGGTATATTGTGGAGAAGATCAAGGAAGCTATCATCAATTAACAATTAATAATTAACAAATAACAATTGAATTTTTAACACGAATGCTCATGAATTGATCACGAATTTATCATGAATTAAGTTTAGTTTTAACGTTAATGCCCATTAATTAACCGTTAATGTTTCGTTAATGACTACATGTCGGCTAGAACAATAATAATTTATGAATAATTCGTGGCTAATTTATGGTAATTCATGTTTAAGAAAAAAAAGATAACACGTATATTCATGAATTAAGACCCTCTCTAATCTCCCTGCATAGGGAGAGGAACTATGTCGCGATTAGATTGTCATCCCCATTTAAGGGGGAATGAGGGGGTCTTTTAACATTAATGCCCATTAATTAACCGTTAATGTTTCGTTAATGATAATTGGTTGGACGAAAGAAAAATATTAATGGTAGATTAACGATCAATTAACGGTCATTAATGTTGAAAAATAAAACACGAATGCTCATGAATACATCACGAATTAATCATGAATTAAGGTGTGGTATAACGTTAATGCCCATTAATCGGCCGTATAATGATTCGTTAATGGTTATTAGGTTAGAAGACGCAATTAAATTAGTGGAAGATTAACGATCGATTAACGGTCATTATACGTAAAATAATTATTTGTGATAAATTCGTGTATAATTTGTGGTAATTCGTGTTAAGAAAATAGTGTTTATTTGACGAGTCGGTCTCTTCTAATTTATTTTTATCTTATGGCTAATTGGTTCAATAAACTGACGAATTGGTATTTTACGAAGAAGTCGCTACCATATTGGTGTGTGTTAGCATTTGATAGCATGGCCATCGTGGTGGCAGGAATGTTGGCGGTATATTTCTGCATGGGAGGGAATACGGTTGCCTTTAAATTCTGGAAACTGGTTCTTATGTGGATTTACACATTGCCACTCTTCTGGGTGGGAATGCGATACTTCTATACCTATTCGGGCGTTATAAGGTATTCTAGTTTTACTGACTTGATGAGGGTGGCACTGTCTATCGTGATAGGAACCGTGTTGACTGCCATCGCTTTCCTTATCATTCCAGGTGGAATTCATTCTACATTGCCTTATTTCCGGATACTCTTCATCACTTTAGCATTAGCATCTGTATTCGTCTGCGGAGCTAGAATCGCAGTAAAGTATGTGTATGACACTATCATGAGTGACAGTTCATCACAACACGTCTTTATCTATGGCGTACAGCAAGGCGGTGCTGCCTTGGCAAAGAGTATGCGCAATGAAACACCACGTCGTTATCTACTCTCGGGTTTCTTGTCCGATGAGAAAAACATGATTGGGAAGAATCTTTTGGGTGTGGATGTTTACGAGGCCAATGAGGATGCCATCGAAATGATGAATAAGAAGAAGGCTAATGTGCTTTTCGTGTCACCTCTTTGTTCGGAACAATTCCGTGAGAATGATAAATTGGTTGATGCCCTTACTAAGGCTGGCATCAAGATTATGATGTTACCTTCGGCTGAAACATGGGACGGGAAGAGCAACCTGCAGCATACTCAACTTCATGAGGTGGAAATTGAAGACTTGTTGCCCAGGGATAAAATTGAAGTCGATCTGAAGGCTATTGGACAATTGTTACAAGATAAGCGGATTCTCATTACAGGAGCCGCAGGATCAATTGGCAGCGAGATGGTGCGACAGGTGGCTTCATTCTATCCTGCAGAACTTGTACTCGTGGACCAGGCAGAAACTCCGATGCACGATGTGCGCCGATTTATGGAGAAGAATTATCCGAATATCAAATGTATGACGGTGGTGACCTCCATATCGAATAAGGAGCATATGGAGAAACTTTTCAAAGAGCATCGACCGGAATATGTGTTCCACGCTGCTGCCTATAAACATGTGCCGATGATGGAGGACAATCCGGGCATGGCAGTGCAGAACAACATCTATGGTACACGCGTCATTGCTGACCTTGCAGTGAAGTATGGTACCAAGAAGTTTGTGATGATCTCGACCGATAAGGCGGTGAATCCCACAAACGTGATGGGCTGTTCGAAGCGCATCTGCGAGATCTATTGTCAGTCTCTGAATAACGCCATCCAGAATTACAACAAAGGTAGGGATGCGAATCTCGATGCAGAATCGATGATGGATCTCAATTTCTCTATGGACGAGAAATTGAGTCAAGTGGATGGAAGTCCAGCAATAACACAATTCATCACAACACGTTTTGGCAATGTGCTGGGCTCTAATGGTTCGGTAATCCCCATCTTTAGGGAGCAGATCAAGAATGGTGGTCCTGTCACCGTGACTGATCCAAGAATCTATCGTTACTTTATGCTCATCCCCGAGGCTTGTCAGCTTGTGCTTGAAGCAGGTACTATGGGCAAGGGAGGAGAGATCTTCGTGTTCGATATGGGCAAGCAGGTGCGCATCGCTGACCTCGCTCAGCGAATGATCGACCTCAGTGGAGCGAAGGACGTGAAGATTCAGTTCACAGGCCTCCGTGATGGAGAAAAACTCTTCGAGGAAACACTGAGCAAGGAAGAGAACTCCAAACCAACGGTACATCCAAAGATCAAGGTCGCCGCCGTCCGCGAATATCCCTACGAACAAGCCCTCAAGAACGAAGAAGAACTCTATAAACTCTCCTTCACCTTCGATGACATGAAGATAGTGGCAAAGATGAAGGAGATTGTGCCCGAATACAAGAGCCAACATTCGAAGTATGAGGCGCTGGATCGCAAGGCGCAGCCCCAAGCGTAAACATTATTTTTCAGGTATATTTTTTAACACGAATACTCATGAATTGATCACGAATTTATCATGAATTAAGGTTTGTCGGCAGGTCTGAACAAATAATAATTCGTGTTCTAATTCGTTGCTTATTCGTGGTAATTCATGTTTAAGAAAAATATTTTAACACGAATACTCATGAATTGATCACGAATTTATCATGAATTAAGAGTTTTGCAGCTACTAGTTCAGAGCAAAATAATTCGTGTTCCAATTCGTGGCTTATTCGTGGTAATTCATGTTAAGATAAAGAAAACACGAATATTCATGAATTGATCACGAATTTATCATGAATTAAGGTTTGTCGGCAGGTCGGTACAACAATAATTCGTGTTCCTATTTATGTTCGTGTTTAAGAAATAAAGAATTATGAATAAATTCAAGCAATACAAGGATATCGTCTATAAGATTATCGGTGCATCAATGAAAGTACATGATGTTCTCAAATGGGGATTGCTTGAACCAGTTTATCAGGAAGCATTACATTTAGAGCTAGAAGATAGAGGCATCGATAATGAGCGAGAGAAGGAAATTCCTTGCTACTATAAGCATCATATACTCGATAAGAAGTATAAGATGGATATCGTTGTTGGAGACGTTGTTGTCGAGCTGAAAAGTGTTAAAGAAATCATCCCGGCTCATCGTGCACAACTATTCAATTATCTTCGTCTCACTAAGCGACCTGTCGGACTCCTTATCAATTTCGGGACTAGTAGTCTACAAGGTGAGCGTTATGCTTTCATTGAAGAGACGAATGAATGTATCCTACTGGATAAAGACATGAATCTTCTTATTGAGGAAGAGGTTGATTCGGATTATGAACCAGATTGGGATGAGATGAATGTAGCTTCTAATCCCAATATATAAGCGATATCTTATTTACACGAATACTCATCAATTAATCACGAATTGGTCATAAATTTAGGTTTGACTTGTCGGTCGAAGCAATAATAATTTATGATAAATTCGTGCCTAATTCGTGATAATTCATGTTAAGATAAAGAAAACACGAATATTCATAAATTGATCACGAATACTCATTAATTAAGGTTTGACTAGGTCGGCACAAAAAATAATTCATGATAAATTCGTGGTTAATTCGTGATAATTCATGTTTAAGAAATAAATATTTACACGAATATTCATAAATTAATCACGAATACTCATTAATTAAGGTTTGACTAGGTCGGTACAAATAATAATTCATGATAAATTCGTGGTTAATTCGTGATAATTCGTGTTTAAGAAAAAAGATATTTACACGAATATTCATAAATTGATCACGAATACTCATTAATTAAGGTTTGACTAGGTCGGCACAAAAAATAATTCACGATAAATTCGTGGTTAATTCGTGATAATTCGTGTTTAAAATAAAGCAATGCACAATCTTTCCGTGATCTTTGTCTGTGGCCTAACAGCGATGCTCTCCGTCTTTTGGATTTATTTCAAGATGCTGAACATCGCTCATGCGAAGGGATTGGTGGATAATCCGGGGGCGAGGAAGCTGCAGAAGAGGCCGGTGCCGGTGGTGGGAGGATTGTGCGTGCTGTTTGGGGTGATCTGTGCGGTGCTGGTGGGGAGTTGTCTTATGGATTGCTCGAAGCTGGTGCCGATATTGATGGCGATGGTGGTGATGACGGGAGTGGGGGCACTGGATGACTTCGAGGGGCTTACTGCGAAGATTCGTCTGCTCATTGAGGTGGTGATTGTCCTGGCGCTGATTTATGGCGGTGGGGGATGTATCGATGATTTGCATGGGACGTGGGGCATTGATGGTTTCTCGTGGTATGTGGGTGTCCCTTTCACTGTGTTTGCTTGTGTGGGCATCATCAATGCCATCAATATGATTGATGGGGTGAATGGACTGTCGAGTGGATTGTGCTTTACTTGCAGCTTACTGTTTGCTTACGTCTTCTATCGTGGTCAGGATTGGCAGCCAGCGATGCTGTGCCTGTCGATGGCAGCGGGGTTGTTTCCATTTCTGCTGCATAATGTGATGGGTAAGACGTCGAAGATGTTCCTGGGAGATGCGGGCACGATGATGATGGGGGTGCTGATGGCATGGTGCGTGATGCAGGTGCTTCGGAGTGATTCTTCATCCAATTGGGTGGAGTCGCATCGTGGTATGAATGTGGTAGCTTTGACGTTGGCGATTCTTGCTGTTCCTGTCTTTGATACGGTGCGTGTGATGCTGCTGCGTATCATTCATGGTAGATCTCCTTTTGCAGCAGATAAGACGCATCTGCACCATTTGCTGTACACTTATAGTGCATCTCACTCTCTGACTTCGTTGGGTGAGATTTTTTTGAATCTATTCATCTGCTTTTGCTTCGTTGTCGCTTATTGGTTCCATTTGGGGCTTGATGTGCAGCTTTATGTGGTGATAGATGCATCTATCTTACTTGTCTGGGGCACCTATTTCTTCCTGAATCGCAATTATCAACTGAAGACGGGTATAGCATATCGTTTGCATAGACGACTCGTTGAAGCACGTCAAGGAGATACTTTATGGTGGAAAAAAGCACAAGAGTGGGTTGATACCCCTCGACAAGGCTTTTTCAAGACAAAAGGTGAAAGCGCACTACAAAGAAAAAATAGGAAAGAATAATCTACTTGTAGATTGCTGTTGAATTTTTGTTATTTGTGGAATATGAAATGAGTAATGGGCTTTCTTACAGAGGTAATTAAGCTCATTCTTTTTTGAAATAGAAATAATGCGATCCTTTCTCTACTACTGCTTTATTGCAATATTGTTTTTTTATTCGATTCCATGTTTTTCTCATGATTTCACTGATGGACTGATACAAAGGTATGAAGTGCAGGTGTCGGGGAGTGAGGGATGTACTCCGCTGTGGCTGAATGCGAATAAGTATGGTTTGAGTTCTTTGAGCTCGTACAATGGTTATGTTCGTGGAGGTTTTGAGAGGCCACTGAAGGTGGATGAGGAGAAGAAATGGGGGATAGGCTATGGAATGGACCTGGTGGCACCCTTGCATTATACCAGTGACTTCGTGATTCAACAGTGTTTTGCGGAGATAAGGTATAAGCATGCTGTGTTGACTATAGGTCAGAAGGAACAGTCGATGCAACTGAAGAACATGGAATTGAGCAGTGGATCTCAGACGATGGGCATCAATGCTCGTCCGATACCTGGGGTGCGTCTCTCTTTTCCTGAATATTGGTCTATTCCTGGGCTACACAATTGGCTAGCAATCAAAGGACATCTTTCGTATGGTTGGATGACAGATGGATTTTTTCAGAAGGATTGGACTAAAGGTTTGAATCGTTATTCAGAAGGTGTACTTTATCATGACAAGGCTGGATATCTGCGTATAGGGCCTGGAGATAGGAACTTCCCATTAAGTTTAGAACTTGGCCTTGAAATGGCGTGTGAGTTCGGAGGTACGATTTACAGGCATGGTAGGAGCACTATTAATGGACATACTGGTCTTAAAGCGTATATAGAGGCCTTTATAGCTGGAGGTGATGATGAAAGTGGGAACTTAGTGTATTCCAATGTAGCTGGGGATCAGTTGGGAAGTTGGGTGGTTCGTTTGAATTATGATAATGATAAGTTCAGTCTTTCTCTATATGCAGACCATTATTTTGAAGACCACTCTTCGATGTTCTTTTTGGATTATGATGGATATGGTTCTGGGGAAGATTGGGATACTTGGGTGAAGAATCGCTATTTGCTCTATCCTCTCAAAGACATTATGGTGGGGGCTGAATTAAGAATGAATCATTTTAAGTATGTTGATGGCGTAGTTATAGAATTCTTGAATACTCGTTATCAAAGTGGACCAATTTATCATGACCATACTCCCACTATGAGTGACCATTTAGGAGGTGGTGATAATTATTACAATCATGGCATTTATCCTGGCTGGATTCATTGGGGGCAGGTGATGGGTAATCCGTTATATCTTTCTCCAATTTACAATACCGATGGCTCTTTAACTATCAAGGATAATCGTTTCTATGCCTGGCATTTCGGAATGACGGGTAATCTGTTGAATAATCTTCGCTATCGTGTGCTATGTAGTTGGCAGAAAGGATGGGGAACTTATAGCAGTCCATTTCTCTATCCTCAGGAGAATCTCAGTATGATGGGGGAGATGACGTATAGTTTTCGGGGGAAGTATGCATTGAGAGTGGGAGTTGGAATGGACCGAGGGGAACTACTGGGAGATAATCTTGGTTGTCAGATGACGTTTCAATATAAATTTCAGAGAAAAGATGAAAAATAGATTTATTGAAGATGAAACTGTCTGATGACAGTTTTGATGCTTCTTTTGAGTTCAGCATTTGAAAGCAAGCTTTCCTCTGCTGCTCTCAAATGAACCATCACCCTAATGGGCTATCATCTTCAATAAATCGAAAATGGTTTCACAGAAAAATGAGTTTTAAAATTCTGCTTGACCATATAATAAACAAATAATTGAAAAAAAGCTTTGAGGTTGTTTAGGACTGCGTCCTGATGCTGTGAGGCATTTCCTTCATCTGTGATATCAAGCTATCCAATCTGAAGCAAACACTACACAGCGACCATCTAAGATGGTCTAAACAACCACAAAGATAAAAACACCTCCAATCCTTGGAGGAAGAAAAAAGCCTTCGGCAGAATAGCCATCCGGATTCCAGGTTATTTATCTTGGTAAAATTTATTTCACTTCTTTTAGTCAAAATGAATAGAGTAGTTCTTATTGGCAATGGATTTGATTTATCACATGGACTTCCTACAAAATATGAGAATTTCATTGATTGGTACTGGGATGAACGTGTGAGGGGTTTTTCAAATTGTCTTTCTAAGGATTCTAAAGATCCACTTTGTTTGATAGAAAATGCTTCAGATACATGGTCAATGTTCTCGTATTATTTGCCCCATTATCATAAAGCTTTTAATGGAAAAGAATTAATTGACTATATTAACACTCATCCGAGTCAATATAGAATAACTAAATCACATTTTTTTAACAATATTCTTGCTAGCGTTGAGACTAATGGTTGGGTTGATATTGAAAATGAATATTATAAACTTTTGACTTATGCCGCTCTAGAAAACTATTCTGCAAGTAATATAAAAGAGTTGAATAATCAGCTCCAATATGTCGAAGACCTTTTAGTTAAATATCTGGTTAGTGTTAGTTCAACTGGAACAACTACAATTGATTCTATTAGAGCCAAAATTTACGCTCCTATAAATCCACAGGATATTTCGATAGAGTATTCCGATAGATTTAGAACTTACATAGAATCATGTATGAGTCAACCAGTTTCCACTTGGGAGGAAAAGATTGATTGTTACGGGTTAAATAAATTATCTCTTATAAGTATAGAAGATTATATAAGGGATAGTAAGATTTATCATTTGGATTACCCCAAAATGTTCTTGTTGCCCAATCGGATCCTTCTCCTCAATTTTAATTATACCAATACAGCTGATGCGTATATAAATGATAAAGTTTCATATCAGGTTCATATTCATGGAGAATTATCAAATCCAAAGGGAATAATATTTGGTTATGGGGATGAAAAGGACACGAAGTATTTCAAACTACAGGAACTTAATGAAAATGAATGCTTAAGCAAAATCAAATCAATTAAGTATATGGAGTCTGATAATTATAGGAAGGTTCTTAGTTTTATAGATTCGGAACCATTCCAAATCTTTATTATGGGTCATTCTTGTGGTAATTCAGATAGGACACTCTTGAATACTCTTTTCGAACATAAGAATTGCTTCTCCATCAAGCCTTTTTATTACATCAATAAAGACACAGGCAAAGATAATTATCTGGACTTAGTACAAAATATCAGTAGAAACTTTACAGACATGAAGCTGATGAGAGATAGGGTCGTTAACAAGACATATTGCGAGACTATAGTCTAAGATTTCTTGTTGAATAAATGATTATTAAAAGTTAATTAATTATAATTCTGTTTTAAAATTTAACTTAATTGTGTTATTTATTTATAAATAATTATCGGTTTTACATCCATTTAAATTTTTATTTCTTATATTTGCACCAAATATTTTAATATGGCAGTTAGTGGTAATTTGCATACTTATCAAGATAATCACGCTTTAAAAGAAGCTGTGATATCATTTACCGTATCTCCTCAGATAACAAATCCTTCTTTATATAGTCAATTAATAAATGAAGGTAATCCATTGAGTGGAGTTTATCATAAATTTGAACCAGTCAAAATTAGAGAATTCAAGATTAATCATGATATTACTGGAACAAATACTTCAATTGATACGAGTAATGTTGCTGGTTTTAAATTAATTGCATTTAAATCTGGAAAGACATGCAACATAATTCAGGGGTTGCCACAGCCACGTTTTAGTGTTTTTACATTTAACACTGTTAATTATGAGGGTTGGAACTCTTTTAAATCAGATAGTTTAATTGCTGCTAAAATAATTGCTAATTTTCAAAATATTTATACTGTTAGTGCATTTAGCATTATGTTCATCGACGAATTTTATTTTGAAGATGAAAAAGATTATGTCCCTAATGTTCTCTTTAATATAAATTCTAATTGTTTGCCTAAAGGAATAGAAGATTCTGATTTTGTCGATTTCAATTTTAATTTAAGAAGACATAACAATAATAAAAATTATTTCGAAAATGTATCAATAAAGGTTTTCACTGATGGTAAAAGAAAAACAATTCGTATCATTGGTAATTTGACATTTCAAATTTCTCCTTTGCCATTTACGATATTATTGAATGCGTCTGATCTTGAAGAGTATCTTGATTTCGGACACCTAGAGAATAAAAAAATGTTAAGAGATATCCTCAATCCTAAGATTATTGAAATAATAAAGTTATGATACTTGCTTCTTTACCACCTCAAGATATTCTTACGAATAATTCTGAAGTTTTGGCTTCTGTTTATTGCATTACTGTAACTGGATCAGATGATGAAATAAACGGAGAGGAAACTTTTAGTTTATTAAAAAACTACGCCATGACTTCACCAAAAACAGCCTTAAAGAATAGAATTAGTGAACTTGATAATTTATCGGATAATTGGGATGGCTATGATGCAATAGCTCCGTTTAAAGATGTTGTTAAGAACTCCTTTAAGTTCATAGATTGCATTTTAGAGGAAGGGTATTTATTAAATGAAGATGATATTACCCCTACACCTTATGGCAGTATTGTCATGGATTTCAAAACAGAATTAGGTATTGTTTCTGTTGAGATAGGCGAATCGCAAATTGGTTTTTTTACGGAATTCACAAATCACGTAGATCTTTCATCTGATGGCATTGAAACAAATTTTAAACAAATTCCAAATGAACTTAAATCAGCTCTTGAGCTTCTTTATGAAAGACAAGAAAGTATTGGTGCCTAAGGAAATTCAGATAAATGAGATTTGTCTGCGATTGGTTTTTAGTCCCTATCATATAGATTCTAAAGGCAAATTAAAAAAAGAAGCTCTTTTGCCACCTTTGGGACGTAATGATATTTCGTTATTTCGACAATCTTATATCACTAAAGAAAAAATTGATGAATTGGGTTTCCAAATGTCTAATGATAAGAAGACGTTCAAGGCTGTTGCATCTATTAAAAGGTTGTGGGTATTGGAGAATAATAATTGGGCAGGTAATGAGCATCTCAGTATTAGTGCTGATATCTATTATTCACCAATGAACAAAGGCAAATATATTGATGAAAATATAGATGTTTATGTTAATGACAAAAACGTTGATATGCCTTTTCATGCTGATATGCGTTATAATTGCAAGCTAGATAGTACTGTACAAACCCAATTAAGAAAATATGCATCTCATCTTATAAAAAGTATGGGAATAGTTAGTATGGCCCACTAATCATTATTCTTCTATTTTCTTTTATTTAAATAATGGTCATACAGATATAACCTCGATAGACTTATTGTAACTCAGCATGTGGCCGGATGGATATTCTGGCTTCAGCCTTTTTCTGCCTCCAAGTGATTGGGGGCATTTTTTGATCATTATAGACTGGGGATGGTAGCAATAGGAGACGGTTTGAGCAGAAATTGGGAATGGATGATATAAATAAGAGAGACTAAACTCAAGATGCTTGATAAAAATGAGATAAAATAATGCAAATAATCAATAATTAACCTCCTAATAAATCCATTATTATATTTTTTCTCCTTTTTATTTTGTTCTTTCATTTTTTTCTCCTATCTTTGCCGCATAATGTAGGCGGATGTTGAGGTGGTCGCGGCTTGTGTGTGACTAGCTCAGGCAAAGCTTTTCTTAGTTAAATTTGAATCATGATAGAAAGTGTACACATTCGGAATTTTAAGTCAATTAGAGATGTAACACTTCCATTACGTCCGTTGAATGTTTTGATTGGAACTAATGGTGTTGGTAAAACTAACTTTATTTCTTTCTTTGAACTATTAAAGTCAATTTTCCAACAGCGATTAGGTGCCTATACTATGGACCATGGAGGTATTGATCGGCTTCTATACAAAGGTCGTAAAGTTTCTGATCATATTTTTGGTTTTATTGACTTTGCCAATACTAATGGGTTTGAGTTCTTGGTTAGACCAAAACAGTCTGGTGTTGGCTATATATCATATACTTGTGATTATTTCAATAAAAATCAGGAAAATAACAAAGCATACGATAGTTGGAGTAAAAAGTTATGGGACAAGAATGTCGATGAATCATCATTGATTACAAATAATCAATGGAGGGCAAGCTATCTAAAAAACTATTTAAATAGTTTTACGGTATATCACTTTCATGACACAAGCAACACATCTCCCATGCGTGGCTACTGCCAAATTGGGGATAATGTTTTTCTACGAGAGAATGGTTCAAATCTTGCTGCTTTTCTTTACACATTGAGCCAAACAGATAAGAGGGCATTTGATCTAATCGAAGCTACAGTTCGTTCAATCGCTCCTTATTTCAAACGTTTTGACCTAAAACCTGATAGAAATCTTATGGGTCAAATCTCATTAGAGTGGTTAGAGAATGACACTGTTTTTTACCATAATGGATATAGCTTCTCAGATGGCACAATCCGTTTCATTGCATTGGCTACCTTGCTACTGCAAACTAACCTGCCTCAGGTAATTATTATTGACGAACCAGAATTAGGACTCCATCCGGCTGCGATCAATAAATTTGCTGCGATGGTTAAGCGGGCTTCTCTGCACTCTCAAATCATAATATCCATGCAATCAT
>Ga0256407_10001523_pt1 | contig 48249 bp, 25 predicted proteins | sample RumenRJG_04DNA_FD_193489 | JGI IMG/M metagenome (GOLD analysis project Ga0256407, IMG submission 193489) | Bovine rumen microbial communities from Lethbridge, Alberta, Canada - RJG_04 | ecosystem: Host-associated > Mammals > Digestive system > Stomach > Rumen | place: Canada: Alberta...
TGAAATTCCCTGAGGCGTTTTTGGCGCTGCTTGACTACGGGGTCGGCAAGGATGTCATCGAGTTGGACTTTCAGGTCGTTGAGGAAAAGCGGGTCGATGACCTTGTGGATGTTCTCGACGCTGGTGTAGTGCATGCCGCCGCTGCGGCGCGTCTCGGGGTTAAGGGTGCTCTCGAAGACGGCACCGAAGATGGTGGGCGAAATCTCGCTCCAGTCAAAGTCGAGCGAGGCATGGCGAAGGAGCAGGTCGCGAATCTCGTCGTTGAGGCGCGGAATTTCGATGTCGCCCTCAAACAGGCCGCCGCTGGCATAGGGGAAGGCCATGAGATAGTCGGGCAGGTATTCATCGCGTTCCTCAATGGGTGTGTTGAGGATTTGGAACAGGCGGATGAGCGCACCACGCATTTCTATCGAATCATAGCGCACCAGGTAGTCATGAAACATGTCATGCTGTCCAAAGACGCCCGCATCCTCGCTGTAGAGGCAGAAGACGAGCCTGACGCACAACACATTGAGGGAGCGCAGCGACTCGGGATTGGTGGGGTCCTTGTACTCCTTGAGCAGGGCGTTATAGAGTTTGCCCACGATGACGCCTGCCTGCATCGACACCTGTTCCTCGCGCTTCAGGTGGTCGGCACCGGTCTCAACGAGGAAGCGCAAGCGGTAGAACTGCTTGCCCAGGTCGGCAAGTTGAATCTCAAAGGGCTCGCCCGTGGGGTGCTCCATGTCATAGACGAGAAAAGTCGAGAAGTTGCAGGTCACAATCCAACGGGGATGCTCCGACAGGGGCAGATTGGTGATGTAGCGCTTGGCTTGCTGGAAAGGGGTGAGAGGCTTGCCGTCGCTCTGGATGATTGGCGCCCGCAGGTCTTTGCCCAGCGACTTTTGCTCAATCATCACGCGGGTCGAGGGAATGTGGGCGTCGATGAAGTTGGTGGCGTCGAGTTTCACCTGTTTTTCAAACCTGATGAACGTCGAGGGCTCCTGAATACCAAAGACCTCGGTCAGCAGTTCGGTCCAGAACAGCTGGCTCTCGCCCTTCTCGTAGCCCTTGCCTTGCCAGCGATTGGCAAAGCGTTGGGCGGCTTGTGCAATCTTTTTCTCGCTCTTGTTCATTAAAGCCGGTAGGTTTTAAAAAAGCAAAGGTAGTGCAAGTTGAGGACAGGACAAAATGAAAACCCATTTTTTCATTAGGATGGGACTTTCATGGGGTTGTGTCATAATTCAGTCTCTGAACTTAACCGTGCTTACGCACGGGAAATTAAGCAAATTTGTAAATTAAAATTTTAAATATAATTTGTTTAATTTACCGCCCAATGGGCAGTTATGTTGAATAGAGTTGATTTATGACACACCGCCTATTTTTTTACCATTCCGACTCGATAACATGACAATGATATCGCGGTCGCCATTCTGGCACCGATCAAGGGCGGGTTGCCCATGATGTAGTCGGGCAATTTAATGGTCGGCAGATTATGGGGATTGATGGGATTGGCGTCCGTAGCGAGCTGATTTCAGGCGATAATTCGTTTAATCCGCTTAATTCGCCGACAACTATCGAGTGCGGATGCCCATCAGAAATCTCAGAAGCTTCAGGTTTTGGAGATTTTCACTTGCTTTGCCGACCTATCATTTTCTCCCTACCAAAATTAGTTAACTAATAATAACAATTTTTTACCTTTAAAATTTGGTGGATTGACAAAAACAGTAGTATCTTTGCGACAAAGTTGGAAATATTAATACTATTCATCCTAAATGAACATTTCGTTGTGAAACGAGGTGTTCATTTTTTATGGGCAAGCCCAGCATTTTCTCTCTAATTATGGGCATGATACCATCTTACAAAATGCCACGAATTTCCCACTCCCCTTAAGTATTCCTTATTAATTGGCATAATTAGATGTGAAACATTATGTATTTTTTTCCCAAAAAATTTTGACGTTTTCAGTAAATAGTCTAATTTTGTCGCCTGAAAATTAACTGGATATGAGATGTAACAACGTGATATGGTTGATTGAAAGCCCCCCTATTAGGTTTCACTCAATTCTTATTATTTTGCAAACATAAACCATATTAACCAACTATATACTTAAACAACTGATTATTCATTATTATTATTTCTATAATTACTTATGGTTATGAAATAATTTTTATTTTTGATTGCAATGCTCGGCGTATGCTCGCAGGGCATTGAGGCTAAGAGCATTACCCCCAACCAGGCCATGGGTATTGCTAAGCAGCAGTTTGCAACCACCACCAAGTTGAATGCTTCGAATGTCAAGATGAACTTGACCTATCAGGCCATCAACTTGAAGGGACAGACTGACTACTATGTGTTCAACCGTGACGGTGGTCAGGGTTACGTTGTCGTTGCTGGTGATGACATGACTGACCCCATCCTGGCTTACAGCGATCGTGGTTCGTTTGACATCAACCAGGCTCCCGAGCCCATTCAGAGGATGTTCAAGGTTTATCAGAAGAGCATGGAGTCGATGCGCAAGCACTCGCAGAGCGTTCAGACCCCTTCGATCAAGATGAACCCCAATGGTGTTTCTCCCATGTTCCTGAATGAATATGGCGAGGGTCCCCACTGGCATCAGTTTGGTCCTTACAACAACTACTTCCCCGTTTATAACGGCGAGCACTGCTATGCTGGCTGCGTGCCCATCGCTGTCGCTCACATCATGAAGGGTTTGCAGTACCCCGCCTATGGTAATGGTTCTAACACCTTCCACTACATGCTGGGTAACGAAGAGAAGACCGCTACTGCCAACTTCAACCACAGCTACAAGTACCGCAACATGAAGAACGGTTACACCGAGTCTTCGACCAACTGGCAGGACTGCGCACAGATGATTTATGACATCGCTGTCGCTCTCCAAGCCAGGTTCTCGACCAGCAGCACCAACGTTAGCTATGACCAGATCATCAAGGGTATGGTTGCCTACTTTGACTACAACCCCAACATGCAGTTCCTGCAGAAGGCCAGCTATGCCGATGCCACCTGGCGTGAGATGGTTTACACCGAGCTCGATGAGGGCCGTCCCGTTCTCTACTTCGGTTACAGGACCGTTCTTAACGATGGTACCCAGAATGCACACGTTGGTCACGCTTTCGTGATGGACGGTTATGATTCAGAGGGTAGGGTTCGCGTCATCTGGGGCTTCCAGCCCGAGGAGTACAACAGCTGGTTCAGCTTCGACCTGCTGTCGCCGCGCATCTATGGTGACACCCCCTATGAGCATGATGAAGTGCTTGAGGGCTTCAACACCGACCAGTATGCCATCATGGGTATCCGTCCCTCACAAGAGGGTGAGAACGGTGGTGTTGTCGTAACCGGTACCACCTATCTCCAGGAGATCATGCCCGCCAACGACGTGCGTGGTTCGTTCGAGGTTAAGGCTCTGAGCGGTCCCTGGCAGGGCACCATCCGCTGGGCTCTCGCTACCAGGAACGACGAAGGCAAGTACACTGTAGCTACTTCGGCTCAAACCACCCAGGTGGATCTGCAGGAGAATGAGACCGCTACCATCGACATCAGCGGTTCTTACTACCTGACCGAAGGCACCAAGTATTATGTTGTTGTTTGGTCGCCCTACTTCCCCAACAACTATGACTGGAACTGGTTCGTTAACGATCCCGTGCCCTTCACCGTTGGTAACTGGGTAACTCCTCCCGATCCTCAGTTCATCCCTGGTGACGCTAATAATGACGGCCTGGTAGGTATTGCCGACGTGACCACTATCACCGACTACATCCTGCACGGTGACAGCGTTGAGATCAACCTCCTCGCTGCCGATATGGATGGCGACGGTATCATTGGCATTGCCGATGCAACCTTGATTATCGACATGATTCTCCAATAAGGTGAGTCATTAACATGAGTTCATCGCCTCGCGATGGCTCAAGATTAAAGCACATGACTGTGCCGAGAGCGAAAACGCTTTCGGCACAGTTTTGTTATGGCCAGGGTGCCTCACAACGTGATTTTGCACGATTGCTTTCTAAAAAAAATCGCCGCATTGTTGTCAACACTATGTTTTTTCACTAATTTTGCGCTCTATACTTAACATCTTTCACTTTTTGACACTAAATCATATTTCTATGTTAAGAAAAATCCGTATAGCACTGGCAACCATCATGATGCTCATGGTGACGTTGCTATTTCTTGATGTGAGCGGCGTCCTGCATCATTATCTGGGATGGACGGCACGCATCCAGTTCCTGCCCGCGTTACTGGCGCTCAACGTTGTCGTCATCGTGGCGCTGGTGGTGCTGACGCTCATCTTCGGGCGCATCTATTGCTCGGTCATCTGCCCGCTGGGCATCTTTCAGGACATCGTATCGTGGATACACGGCAAGAGGAAGAAAAACCGTTTCACGGCAAGTCCCGAGCGGCGGTGGCTGCGCTATGGCGTGCTGGTGGTGTTCATCATTGCCCTTGTTGCCGGCATTCACGTTATAGTAGCATTGCTGGCACCGTATAGCAGCTATGGCCGCATGGTGACCAACCTGCTGTTGCCCGTCTATCAGTGGGGCAACAACCTGCTGGCAGCAGTTGCCGACCGCATGGGCAGCTACGCATTCTACGGCGTTGACGTGTGGATGAAGAGTCTGCCCACCTTCCTGATTGCCCTGGCGACGTTTGTCATCATCGCTGTGCTGGCATGGCGCGGCGGACGCACCTATTGCAACACCATCTGCCCCGTGGGCACTTTCCTCTCGCTGATTGCGCGCTTCTCGCGGTTCAAAGTGTATTTTGACGCCGACAAGTGCAAGTCATGCGGCATGTGCACCAAGAATTGCAAGGCCTCGTGCATCGATTTCAAGACGCACAAGGTGGACTACTCGCGTTGCGTGACCTGCGGCAACTGCTTGGAGAAATGCAACTTCGGGGCGCTGCATTATGGTATCCCTAAAGCCACGCCCCAACCCGTTGAACCCGCCCAAGGAGAGAATACCGACGAGGCACGGCGTGCCTTCCTGGTGGGTACTGCCATCGTGGGAGCCGATGTTGCCCTTGCACAAACCTCCAAGAAGGTGGACGGCGGACTGGCCATTATCGAGGACAAGGTGCCCGCCAAGCGTTCCACGCCGCTGACGCCTCCCGGCTCGGTGAGCGCCAGAAACTTTGCACAACACTGCACCGCCTGCCAGCTGTGCGTCGCCAAGTGCCCCAATGGCGTGCTGCGTCCCTCGAGCGACCCGATGCGCCTCATGCAGCCCGAATTGAGCTTCGAGCGCGGTGCCTGCCGTCCCGAGTGCGTCGAGTGCTCCACGGTGTGCCCCACCGGAGCCATCAAGCCCATCACCGTGGCCGAGAAGTCTTCGACCATGATAGGCCACGCCATTTGGGTTAAGGACAACTGCGTCATCCTCAAGGACGGCGTGAACTGCGGCAACTGCGCCCGCCATTGCCCCGCTGGAGCCATCATGATGGTTCCCAGCGACCCCAACGATGAGAACTCACCCATGGTGCCTGCCGTGAACAGTGCGATGTGCATCGGCTGCGGCACATGCGAGTATGTATGTCCCGCAAGGCCCTTCAGCGCCATCTATGTTGAGGGCCACGAGATGCACAGCAAGATATAATTAGAAATTAGGAGTTAGGAGTTAGGAATTAGGAGTTAGAAATTAGGAGTTAGAAATTAGGCTTTAGGGGCGGATGCCAACTAGAAACTAGGGACTAAGGACTAGAAACTAACTAAGGACTAAGGACTAAAACCTAAATAATCGATAACGGATATGAACAATAATCAGAATAACGACAATAACAGCGGCAAGAGGCTGTCACGCCGCACCTTCCTCAAGGCCCTGGGACTGGGTACCGCCACCGCAGCAGCTCCCGCTATCGTGAGTTGCGCCACTGGCGATGAGAGAAAACCTGCCACTCAGGAGCCCCCCGTGGGCAAGATGACCTACCGTGAGAATCCCAAGACCCATGAGAAGGTCTCCATCTTGGGCTACGGCATGATGCGCCTGCCGGCCACCAACGGCGAGCCCTTTGGCAGGGACAATGATGCCGAGATCGACCAGGAGATGATCAACAAGCAGATTGACTATGCCATCGAGCACGGCGTGAACTACTTCGACACGTCGCCTGCCTACAGCAAGGGATTGAGTGAACGCGCCACGGGCATCGCGCTGAGCCGCCACAAACGCGATGAGTACTTCATCGCCACCAAGCTCTCTAACTTCGCTCCCGAGACACAGACCCGTGAAGCCAGCATCGAGATGTTCCAGAACTCGCTCAAGGAACTGCAAGTGGACTATATCGACTATATGTTGCTGCACGCCATCGGTGGCGGCACTGGCGAGGAGGCCATGGAGTTGTTCAGGCAGCGGTATATCTATAATGGCATTCTCGACTACCTGATGGAGCAGCGCGAGAAGGGCGTGATACGCAACCTGGGATTCTCCTATCATGGCGAAATTGCCGTATTTGACCATCTGCTGGCCAATCACGACAAATACAAATGGGATTTTGTGCAGATTGAGCTGAATTACCTTGACTGGCAACACGCCAAAGCCTTCAGTGAGGAAAACACCAACGCCGAATATCTGTATGCCGAGTTGGACAAGCGAGGCATCCCCGCCGTTATCATGGAGCCTCTGCTGGGTGGACGTCTCGCCTCGCTGCCAAAGCCGCTGGCACGCAAGATTCTTGAGCGTGACCCCGAACGGACAATCGCTTCTTGGGCGTTCCGTTATGCCGGATCCTTCCCCCGTGTGCTCACAGTGCTGAGCGGCATGACCTATATGGAGCACCTCAAGGAAAACCTATGCACCTACTGTCCCCTGGAGGAACTCACCGACGAGGAGAAGGGATTCCTCTACGGCATCGCCGAGGAAATCGTGGGCTACAACACCATCCCCTGCAACGACTGTAAGTACTGCATGCCGTGCCCCTATGGCATCGACATCCCGGGCGTGCTCACCCACTACAACAAGTGCATCGCCGAGGGCAACCTGACGCGCGACCGCAAAGACCCGGACTATGCCCGTGCCCGCCGCGCCTTCCTCATCGGCTATGACCGCAGTGTTCCCAAGCTGCGCCAAGCCGACCATTGCATCGGCTGCGGACATTGCGTGCAACACTGCCCGCAACGCATCGACATCCCCAGGGAAATGGAGCGTATCAACAACTATGTCGAGGCCCTCAAACGTAATATCGACCGCGGATTGGAATCTTGAGGCTTTAGGCATTAGGTTTTAGGCATTAGGTGTTAGGCTTTAGGTATTAGGCTTTAGGTGTTAGGCTTTAGGTGGCATCCGCCCAACTCCTAACTCCTAACTCCTCATTCCTCATTTCTAATTCCTCATTAAAAAAGATGAACTACTATATTGTTGACGCATTTACGAGTGAGCCCTTCGGCGGCAACCCTGCCGGAGTGGTGCTGTTGGGGAAAGACACTCCTTTTCCTGACGATGGCTTGATGCTCAAGATTGCAGCCGAATTGCGCTATAGCGAGACCGCCTTTGTTCAGCAAAACGGTCCCGCTGAATTTACCGTGCGCTATTTCACCCCGGTGAGCGAAGTTGACCTGTGCGGACACGCCACCATCGCGACATTCGGGGTACTGCTGCAAGAGGGCATTGTCGCCGACGGCACAACCTGCATCAACCACACCCTGGCAGGAGACCTCACCGTGAGTGTGGGCGAGCAGGTGATGATGCAGATGGCAACACCTCAAGCCTTGGAAACCCCCATCGACAGCCTGCGCCTGAACCGCATCATGGGATTGCCCGATAATCCCGTCACAGGGCTCTCTCCCAAGGTCATCTCCACTGGCTTGCCCGATATCATCATGCCCATCGCCAGTGTGGACCTCTTGCAGCGCCTGGCCCCCGATATGGAGGCATTGACGACGCTCAGCAGGGAGCTGAATGTCGTTGGCGTTCACGCCTTTGCAATGGCCGAGGACGGCTACACCGCCCACGTCAGGAACTTCGCACCCCTCTACGGCATTCCCGAGGAAGCGGCCACAGGCACCGCCAACGCCGCCCTCACCCACTACCTCGCCCTGCACGGCATCGTCAGCGGCACCGCCCGATGCCGCTTCCTTCAAGGCGAAGCCATGGGCCGCCCCTCCATCATCACCACAGAAATCCGTCCCGACGGCACCATCCACGTCGGCGGTTCCTCCCGCATCGTCGCCCACGGCACCCTCTACCCATAGCCCCACCCTACCCCATTGGCGTCCATAAGGCGTTGGGAAAATGTGTGTCATCAATATTGGGGATGTTGACCACAACGCATAACAATAAAGCAGGAAGCGTGCCGGACGCTTCCTGCTTTATGAGTATAGGTAACCTCGGTTGTCGGTTATAAGACGGTGAAGGAGGTTTTTAACGGGAGGTTGTCGCTGGCTGTACCCACGAGGAGGGTGCGCTTGCCGTGAGAGACGGCCCAGTCGCCCTTTGCCTCGTCCCAGTACTGGAAGGCGCGGCCACCGATTTGCAAGGTGACATCGCGGCTCTCGCCAGGCTGGAGGGTAACCTTTTGGAAGGCACGCAGCTCTTTGACAGGCATCTCGACAGTGGTGCTCAAGTCGCTGACGTAGAGTTGGATGACTTCGGCACCAGCGCGGTTACCGGTGTTCTTGACGGTCACGGTAGCGGTGACAGTGCCGTCGGCAGCCACCTCACTCTTATCGATGCGCAGGTTGCTCACGGCAAAGGTCGTGTAGCTCAGTCCGTGGCCAAAGGCAAACATCGGTTTCTTTCCCTGCTTGTCGGCCCAGCGGTAACCCACATAGATGCCCTCCTTGTAGTCCTCGTCAATGATCTTGTGGTCCTCACGCCAGTTGCCGGGATAGGCACCTAAAGCATGCGCACCCACATCATTGAGCTTGTGATACCAGGTGAAAGGCAGTTTTCCTGAGGGATTGGCATCGCCCACGAGAATGCTGGCGAATGCTTTGCCCGTTTCGCTGCCGATGAACCAGCCTTGAACGATGCTGGCCACCTTGTCACGCCACGGCATCGCCACGGCGTCGCCCGAGATGTTGACAAACACCACGTTCTTGTTCACGCGTGCCAACGCCTCGACCAGGGCATCCTGACCGTAGGGCATATCCATGTCCTTGCGGTCATGACCCTCGGCATCTTGATAGTCGCTCTTATTGAGGCCGCCAAAGATGATAACATAGTCGGCACCTTTGGCCTTAGCCACTGCCTCGGCGATGAGTTCGCTGGCAGGACGGTTATCGGCCAACGATTGCTTAGCCACAACGCCATTATACTCACCTGTGGTGTCACCCACATAGCCGCGGGCATAGTCCACCTCGATGCCAGTGCCTGCCAGACGGTCCTTCAAGCCCTCGAGCGGCAAAATCTCGTGTTGAACCTTGAGCGAACTGCTGCCGCCGCCAACGGTCATCATCTTGATGGCGTTCTCGCCGACAACCAGCACACGCTTGGTGTTATTGAGGTCGATGGGCAGCACATTGCGCTTGTTCTGCAGCAGCACGATGCCGTCCTGGGCAATCTTGAGCGCCGCGTCATAATGCGCCTCGCTGCACAGGAAGCCCTGTGCACGCTTGCTGCTCATCGTTGTGCGGAAGAACAGGCGCAGCACGCGACGCACCTTGTCGTCCAATTCGCGGGTCGTGAACTTGCCGTCCTCAATCAGCTTCTTGTAGGGCATTGCCATGTAATAGGCGTCATAGGCATTGCTTGCGCCCCATGCCAGACCGTCGGTCCAGCTGCCGAATTCCATATCCAAGCCGTTCTTGACGGCCATCTCGGTATCGTGGACACCACCCCAGTCGCTGACCACCACGCCGTCATACTGCCAGTCCCCTTTCAGAATCTGGTTGAGGGTGTACTCGTTTTGGCAGCAATGCTGGTCCTTGTAGAGGTTATAGGAGCCCATGATGCCCCAGGTGTGGCCTTCCTTGACAGCGGCCTCGAAGGCAGGCAGGTAAATCTCACGCATGGCACGGTCGCTGACGCTCACGTTGACCTGATGGCGGTATTCCTCATCATTGTTGAGGCAGAAGTGCTTGACACAGGCCGATGTGCCCGTGCTCTGCATGCCCTGAACATAAGGCACCACCATGCGAGAAGCCAGCAAGGGGTCTTCGCCCATATACTCAAAATTGCGGCCATTCAGCGGCGTGCGGTTGATGTTCACGCCAGGGCCCAGGATCATATCCTTGCCACGATAGCGCGCCTCCTCGCCCAGGCTGCGTCCGTACAGTTCGGCAAGTGCAGGGTTCCACGAGGCGGCAAGGCACGTCAGGGCGGGAAATGCCACACAGGAGTCGTTGGTCTGTCCAGCCTGCACCCACTCGTCCCACAGGACATCGGGACGCACGCCATGAGGCCCGTCGTCGGTCCAGAAGTCGGGCATACCCAAGCGCTTCACGCCAGGCGATGAGAACTTGCTCTGTGCATGGATGACGGCGATTTTCTCGTCGAGCGTCATGCGTGACAAGGCATCCTCGACACGCGACTCGATGGGCATACTCTCGTCAAGATACAACGGCGACTGCGGGGTCATTCCCAGCGACTGGATATAGTCGGTCTGCGGGGTGCAACGCTCATAGCGGCTGTTCTCGACATACTGCATCAGCAGCCTGCGGAAGGTCTCCTGGTCGGGACGTGCTTCGCGTAATTCAGTATAAGTGGTGCGGGGAGCCTCGGAATACTTCACGACGATGCTGTCCCACATCTCAGGACGGGTGATACCCATCATGCACGAACCGTCAATCTTCTTGTAGGGCCAGAAGGTGTAGCCGATGTTGGCCTGTTTCATCACATCGACCAACTGGGCCTGCCACTCGTTGGTGTTGTGGCCCGTCTCACCCATATACATGGGCAGACCGGTCTTGTCGCGAAAATCGATGTAATCCTTGATGGCCTCGGCCGTGGCGTCGCCGCCATAGCGGTGGCAGGTGTACATGATGTTGTCATCAAATTTCCAGTCACTGAACACATAGAAGTCGGAGTTCCAGCGGGCACCGCCCAGCAGAATCACATGGTTGGGGTCCACTTGACGGATGGCAGCCACGGCACGCTTGTACAGCGGCTCGAGCTGCTTGTTCAGTTCCTCCTTGTTCTCGAAGTAGTGGGCGATGGGCTCGTTCATCAGCTCATAGCCGAGAATCACGGGCTCGTCCTTGTAGCGGGCGGCGATGCGCTGCCAGATGTCGCAGAACAAGCGCTGGCTCGGCTCGCTCTCAAACAGCCACGGATAGCCATGGCCGTCGTCGATGTTGTCGCCCGTCTGACCACCGGGGCAGTCGTGCATGTCGAGAATCAGGTAGAGCCCTGCGGCACGGCACCAATTCACCACCGAGTCGATGCGGGCAAATCCGTCTTGCTCACGTGAGCGTCCCATATAGTCCTCATCGGTGAAAAGCCTGTAGTTGAACGGCAAACGGATGGTGTTGGCACCTTGTCGGGCAATGAAGCTGATGTCGGCGCGGGTGATGTAGTTGTCCTTGAACTGTCGCCAGAAATCGGCAGCAAAGTCAGGCCCCACGGCCTCCTTAATCATCAAGTCAATCATCCATGGCGAATTGGTCTTGCTCAGACCGAACATATAGCCCTCAGGGTTGAGCCAGTTACCCAGGTTAGTGCCCTGGATATACAGTTTCTCGCCGTTAGGCTTCACCAGGTTGGTTCCCTCGACGCGGACAAACCTGTCTTGGGGCTTAGCATGAAGCCCCAAGGCAAGCACGAGAGAGAGTATGATAACTAAAGTTCCTCTCATTGAGTCATTCGGTTAAACGGTTAGTTCTTTTGGAACACGCGCACGTAGTCCACCTCCATGGTCACGGGCAGGGCACTCTCGTCAACGCCTTGAGCGCCACCCCAGTCACCACCCCAAGCGAGGTTGAAGATGACGTAGAAGGGGTCGTCGTAGGGCCAATCGTCACGTCCCAAGCCACGGTTGTTGTAGGTCAGCTGCACTTTACCGTCAACATAGGTAGTGATGTTCTTGCCCGTCCATTCGATGGCATAGGTGTGGAACTCGCCCTCAGCGCCCTTACAATACATCTCGTGGGTCACTTGCGTGCCGTTGGAGTGAACATGCGCGTTGGCATGCAGGCTCGATGACACATAGTCGGGGTGGTAGCCCACCTCTTCCATGATGTCAATCTCGCCGTCGGCAGGCCACGACTTGAAGTTGACAGGCATCATCCAGAATGCGGGCCACGTTCCCTTACCCTTAGGCAGCTTGATGCTGGCCTCGATGTAGCCATACTTCCAACCCGTGCTGCGCTTGGCATACACACGGCCGGAATACACCTTACCGTTCTCCTTGAGGGCGGTGATGCGCAAGTGGCCATCGCGAACCTCGGTCACGGACTTGCCGCCAGGGGTCTTGTGATTCACATAGTTCTGCAACTCGTGATTCACCCAACCGCTGTTCTGCACCTCATGCGTCCAGTCATCAGGATTCAACTCCGAACCCATGTCAAACTCATCGTGCCACACCAGGCGGTAGCCTTCGGGAGCGTAGTAGGGCGACTCCTCGGCGGCCTCTTGCGTGATGGCGATGGTTTTGCGGGCTGCACCTGACTGGATGGTGACCTCACCCTTGCGGACCTCGGTCAACGGGTTAGCGGCGACCGTAATCGTTATCGAACCCGACTGTGACAACGTGTTCTTCGTGTCAAACGTGATGAAATCCTGATTGGTATAGGCGCCCCACTCCTTGCCCGTGGTCGTGACGTTGATGGAGTATTGACCACCGTTGGCAGGAACAGAGATGCTCTCCTGCGAGACAGTGATGTTTATCGCAGGCGTCGGCTCGTCCTTGCCGTCCCCACCGCAGCCCCACAGGACTGCGGCGAGAGATAGCAATAGCGTATAAAGCATGTATTGTCTCATTTTGAATAGTTAACAGTTGACTTGAAAAAATCCCCTAATCACTAATCTCTAATCACTAATTAATTGGTGAAGCGGCTAACCGCTTCACCAATTAAATTACTGAGCTTTATTTATGCTTTTGGATGATGATGTTGCTGATTTTGGCCTCAAATCCTGCGGGACAGCCACCAAAGTCAAAGATCATCTTACCCTGGTCAAACTCGATTTCCTCACCAGCGTTCATGGCAACCACACCGACGAACTGAAGGACGTTCTCTCCGTCTTCGAGGACAAAGTCACCCTTGTAGCACAGTGTGTTGGGATCGTTTTGCACGTCAGGATCCTTATTGACCTTGACGGTGGCACGGCCCAGCTCCATGTTGGTGTTGATGGTCACGCGCACGTCATAGGCTTGGCCCTTCTCGATGTGCAGGGGGGCACCATTGATGGCGCACTGTGCCTGCCACTCTGAAGAGGTAGCGTTATCGGCATGGATGGTGTAAACGCCATCGGCAAACGAGAAGGAGGGATCGGCAATCTGCGACCAGCCGGCATCAGCCCACCAAAAGCTCATGGCACCGATGGTGTTGAAGGCAGCACCCAGGTTCTCGGGAGAATTCACATCCACCCATTCCACAGTGGGCTCGTCGGGGGTGACGGGCAGCACGGTGCCGTCATCGTTGGCGTGGTCCTTGAGCACGATGTTCGAGATGTTGACGGTGGTACCAGCCTGGCAACCGCCGAAGTCGAAGAACAGGTTCACACGCTCCATGTCGATACCGGGCATGTCGCTCTTCCAGAAGATGTAGTCCTGGCCAGCCTTCAAGTCAACGCGGTCGGCAAAGTAGAAGACGTTGTCGTCGCCTTCCATCACGAGCTTCACGGTGACACCGTTGATGTCCTTGTCACTGTTGAGGATGCACGAGAAGTCGTAGTTGTGAGCTGCCGAGGTCGAGATGTTGGTGGTCTTGAATGCCATCTGAGCCTGCCACTGGTCGGTAGTGGCCTCGGGCAGGAAGACGGTATAGTCGTTACCATTGGCCTCAAAGCCGGGATCAGCGATCTGGTTCCAACCGGGAGCATACCAGAAGAACATGCTGTAATCGACGTTCTTCCACATATTGAAGTCGCTGTTGGGGTCGAAACCGGTGAATCCCTTCTCCTCGGGCTCGCTGGTGAAGATGAAGCGCCATGCGATGCTACGGTTAGGAGTTTCATAAACGAGGACCATTTTCTTGGCCGTCAGCGTCTCGATGCGGAACTTGGGGTTCTCATACTGGGCATCGTCGCAAATATAGGGGAAGGCGGTGTTGGGGGCAAGCTGGATATAGGTCTGCTTGCTCACGTTGCCGTCGGCATCCTCCCAATCATACTCTTCAAAGCTCCAGGTGCTGTTCTGGTTGCCCACGTTGGCATCCCAGTCCTCATTGGCCTGAGGACCCCACTTGGTGGTGCCCTTGTTGACATAGGTCAGGCCGTCTTCACCAGCATCGTAATAGAAGTTACCGCCCTTGCGGTTCTCAGCGGTGAAGCTGATGCGGTCGTCATACATACCGAAGTCCTTCTTCTCATCAGGCTGAGCTGCCCACCATCCGTCACCGGCGGTACCGGCAGGGCCGCAACCCAAGTGGGCTCTTTCCTTGTGGTCAAAGCGCCACTCCTTCTCGCAAATGCGACGGAAGTCGTTAGTGTAGTCAATCTTAGACTCGTTGAAGGTGTATTCCTTCTTGATACCCGTCTGGCTGATGCCGTTGCGGTTACCCAGGCGCAACTCGATGGTGTGAGTGCCAGCCTCGGCGCTCTTGTAACCCACCTCGGGAAGGGTGGAATAGGACGTACCGTCAAGGATCCAGATGGGATAGGTGCCAGGCTCTGCATTGTAGCTGGCAATCATCTGGTTGGTCTCCTGATCAACAGACATCTGGAAGTCAACACCGCTCACCGTGGGGAGCCCATTGGGGTCTGCGCCCTTGAAGTCATCGGGCGAGCAGGCGGTGAAACCAATCGCCAATAAGCAATAACTGATGATTGCTAATGCGCTGCTTATTTTGTTTATCTTGGTAATCATAATTTTTAATCTCTAAATCAGTGATTATTAATAGTTGTTCTGAACCAGAGTGGGGTCAGCATCAAGCTCGCTCTGAGCCAGAGGGATGTACTTCTTGCTGGGCGTCCACGAGTGGGTACGATAGCCGTAGCTGTCAGGAACGAGCACGGTCGAGGCCTTCTGAGTGGCACCGGGGATACCCTCGGCACGCACGAGGTCGAAGTAGCGCTTGCCCTCGCCGCAGAATTCCAAATGACGCTCGGTGAAGATGTCGTCGATGGTAACGTTGTTGAGGTTATCAAGACCGGCACGGTTGCGGACCTCGTTCACATAACCCGTAGCCTCGGTTACACTGCCTCCGGTCTGGAGCAGCAGCTCGGCAGCGTTGAGCAGGGTCTCGGCATAGCGGTAGATGCGCTTGTTGTTGTTATAGTTCAGGTTCTTGGACGTCGGGCAGTCCTGATTGTTGGCACTCTGGGGACGATATTTGCCGTGCCAGATGTGGGTGTCCTGATAGCGCTCGGTGTAGCTGTAGCCACGCACGTCCCAGCAGGTAACATCACGACGCTTGTCGTTATCGGCATACATGTTGTAGGTCTCGACACGCATGGGCAGGAAGCCCCAGCCGTCGTTGCCGCTGTCCCAGCCTTCGCCGCCGCCCCAGCCGTTGGGCGAGCACAAGGTGGGGAATACAGTACCACCGGCAGCCAACGATGTGCTCCAGTCGCGCTGGGCCTGGTCGTCGTTGTAGTTGATCTCAAAGATGCTCTCGGAGCACCACTCGCCACGCTCCTGCCACAGGTCACTGAAGCTGGGATTGAGCGAATAGTTCGGGTCGGCAATGATCTGCTTCATGTAACCCAAAGCGGTAGCATAACGGGAATTGTCGTTCTGGTACATCACCATCTCGGCATAGAGCATGTAGGCAAAAGCCTGGCTCACGCGACCGGCATCGGCATTGGGCCAACGCATGGGCAGCACGTTAGATGCGATGATCTCCTCGAGCTCAGGCATCAGCCTGTTGTAAATCTCGTCGGCCGAAATCTGCTCAGCGGTGTAAGGCTGCGAAAGGTTCTCCAGATAGAAGGGCACGTTGCCGTAGTAGTGCCACAGGATATTATAATAGTACACGCGCAACAAGCGGGCCTGCATCTCCATGGAGCGGCAGAAGCTTGCGCTGGCCGAAGTCTCCCAAGAAGCATACTTGATGGCATCGTTGCAACGCTTCACGCCGCTGTAGAAGTCGCCCCACAGGGTGCTGAGGGTGTTGTTACCATCGGCTTCAAAGTTGAACAGACGGTGCCAGTGCTGGTTGTCGGTGTTATCGGAACCGCCTACCCAGAAGTCGTCACCCATGATTTCACCGTCAACGGTGAGGTCATTGTAGGCTGTACCGTCCCAATCGGGCCAGTGCAAGGGAGCATAGGCGGCAGTGAGTGCCTCGTTGAGCGTCTCCTCGCTGGTATAGTATTCCTCAAGGGGCTCACCCGACGGGTTCTTCACCTCGAGAAAATCGTCGCTGCAGGAGGTCAGTGCCATCGTCACTGCGCAAAAACCTGCTATGATTGAAATATACTTTTTCATATTGATAATTCTTTTAGGATGTTAAAGTGCAATGTTAAACCCGATAGTGAAGGTGCGAGCCTGAGGATATACACCGTAGTCAACACCCAGGCTGGTGGAACCGGAACCAATCTCGGGATCGAAGCCCCAGTACTTGGTCCAAGTGAAGAGGTTCTCGGCGCGTCCGTAGATGCGCAGGCGGTTGATGCCAATCTTGTTGGTTAACATCGTGGGCAGGGTGTAGCCCAAGGTGATGTTCTTCAGACGCAGGTAGCTGCCGTCCTGGATATACATGTCACTGCAAACCCAGTTCTTGGAGTCACCGAGGGTGGGAACCTTGTTGCTGGTACCCTCACCGGTCCAACGCTGGAGCACCCAAGTGGGATAGTTACCCGAGGCAATGTCCTGGCGGTAGGTGGCGTCAAACACGTCAGCACCATGTACGCCCTGGAAGAATACGCCGAAGTCGATGCCCTTCCAGTCGAAGTCGAAGTTGAGACCGAAGGTCCAATCGGGCACACCGCTACCGATGTTGGTGCGGTCGTCGCTGTTGATGCGGCTGTCACCGTTGGTGTCCACAAAGCGGAAGTCACCAGGATGGGAGGTGGTGCCGTACTTGGCGTTATAGGCGTCGGCCTCTGCCTTGTTCTGCAGGATGCCGTCGGTCTTGTAGCCGTAGAAGAAGGGGAAGGGCTGGCCATTCTCGGCGCGCGTGCCACCGTCGCTGAACTGCGAGATGCCGTAGTTCAGGAAACCGGTGTCGTTACCCAGGTTCTTCAGCTTGTTCTTCAGATAGGAAGCGTTGCCCTTGATGGCAAAGTGAGCGTCTGCGATGTTCCAGCGGTAACCCAGCTCAAACTCGACACCGCTGTTTTCCATATCACCCACGTTGGCAAAAGGACGGGCCTCACCCACGTAGCTGGGGATGGGCATCTCGATAATCATGCCGTTGGTCTTCTTGATGAAGTAGTCAAAGCTGAAGGTCAGCTTGTTGTTCCAGAAGCCCAGGTCGAGACCGAGGTCAGTCTGCTCGCTCTCCTCCCACTTCAGGTCCTCGTTGGCCAGGCGGTTAGCCTTTGAGCCGTAAACCATGGCAGCATACTGTCCAAAGTAGTAGTTGCTGGTGTTACCGATTGTCGTCAGCGTGGTGTAGAGGAAGTCATCGATGTTGTCGTTACCGTTCTTACCCCAGCTGAAACGCAGCTTCAGGTTGTTCATCCAGTCACGGGTGTTCTCCATGAATGCTTCGTTCATGATGTTCCAACCCACCGAGAACGAGGGGAACACACCATATTTATTGTTGGAGCCGAAGCGGCTCGAACCGTCGCGACGCACGGTTGCCTGGAACATGTAGCGCTCGTCATAGTTGTAGCTCACACGGGCAAACAGCGACGAGAGCCTGTGCTCGGTATAGGGGCCGCCCCATACACCCACGAGGCTCTTGGCACCCGTCACCTTGCCGTCGGCATCGGTCGTGAGTTCCAAGCTGCCGCCGGTGGTGTAGTTGATGCTGGGCTTGTCGGGGTTAACGAGATACCAGTGTGAACCGCCCAGCTCGTCACCCTTGGACTTCAAGGCACTCTGGCCGAGCACGACGCCAATGGTGTGCTTGCCGAAGGTCTTGTCATAGGTCACGGTGTTCTCAACCTGCCAGGTGCTGTTGTTGCCCTTGAACGAGGTTGCCGAGGTGTGGTCGGCATTGTTGTTACCCGAGAGGTAGTACTCCTGCTTGGTGGCGCCGCTATAGCCCCAGAATGAGAGCTCAGCGCTGTAGGTGAAGTGATACTTCAACGCATCCCACAGTTGCAGGTCAACCGAGAACTTGGGCATGAACTTGTGGCTCCAGTTCTTGTTGGGAGTACCCTGCATCATGGCGATGGGGTTGTTCTGCTCCTGATAGCTGCCGATGTAGCCGGGGATGGTATAGGGGTTGCCATTCTCGTCACGATACAGGTCATAGGCACTGTAGCGGTCGATCATGTCCTGGGCCACGTCGCCGCGCAGGGTAACGGGCAGTGTGGGAGCCAGATAGAGGGCCGAACCCAGGGGTGAGCCCCAAGTGGAGTTGGCCTCGATGCCGGTGCTGTGCACGCGCATATACGAAAGGTTAGCGCCCAGGTCAAGTTTGTTCAGGAAGTTACGCTCCTTGGTGGCATCCAGGAGGTTGAACATGTTGTTGGCGCGGATGGTCAGACGGTCATAGTTTGACTGGCCAAAGTTACCGCCCACGATACCGTCCTGATCAAAGTAACCCAACGAGAGGTAATAGTTCACCTTCTCAGAGGCACCGCTCACGCTCACGTCATGCTGCATGATGGGGGCGTTGTCGTTGAACAGGAGCTCCTGCCAGTTGGTACCAAAGCCCACAATCTTGTCGCCATTGGCGTCAATCAGGTTGTAGGGATCCTGATAGAGCGGGGACATACCGTTCTGGACGCGGCGCTCATTCTGCAGGATGGCATAGTCGGTGGCACCCGTCACGTCACGCTTGCGCCAGGCGCTCTGCCAGCCGTACGAGAAGTTGTAGTTGATGGCTGCCTTGCCCATTTTGCCCTTCTTGGTGGTCACCAGGATGACACCGTTGGCGGCGCGGGCACCGTAGATGGCACCCGAGGCGGCGTCCTTCAGCACCTCAATACTCTCGATATCATTGGGGTTCACACTCTCCATACCATATTGGTCGGTGGGCATGCCGTCGATGATGTAGAGGGGATTGGAGTTGTTGATGGTGCCGATACCGCGGATGCGGATCATCGACTGCGAGCCGGGCTGGCCAGACGACGAGGTGACGTTGACACCAGCGGCCATACCCTTCAGGGCATCCTCGGCACGCAGGCGGGTCTTACCGGCCAGGTCCTCGGACGAGACCTTGGCGATAGACGCCGTCACGACGCTCTTCTTCTGCACGCCATAACCGATAACGACCACCTCGTTGAGCAACTCGGAGTCCTCGGTCATCACGATTTCCATGTTATTGCGGGCACGCACGGTCTGCTTGACGTAACCCACAAAACTGATTTCCAACTCGGCACCCGCGGGCGCGTTGATGGAGAAACTGCCGTCGAAGTCCGAAGCGACCGTATTCGACGTTCCTTTTTGCACAATCGTCGCACCAATCACGGGGTCGCCGTTGGCATCAACGATCTTGCCCGTGAAGGTTTGGTTTTGTGCAAATGCCACTATCGCCAGCATAACTGACAACAGCAGTGAAAGTAATCTCTTCTCTTTCATGTCACATTTGTTTTGGTTGATAAATATTGGTTGTTTCAATCGATAGTCACACTATTGGTTTTCATAGACTGGTAAGCGTAATCGCCTGTGAGTCACATCGCAAAAATATAGATTATAGAAATGTGTCGTTAACTCCAACAGCAAAAAAGTGGATGATTTTGACCACATTGATTTTATAGACGGCTGTTTATCAATAAATTACACAAAACTCACAATCGTTAAAAAGTGGTTAAATTATAGGACTACCGAAAACCTTCAAAATGAGAAGAAATAACGATTTCATCGAAGATTTTGCCCATTTTGTTAGAAAATGCTGTTTTTTCTGCCTACATTTGCCGCACCGTTAATTAAACCCTGAGCATCATGAAGGATTTGACCCTGTCAGCAGCCCTGCTGTTGCTCTTTACGGTCCAGGCCCTTGCGGGCGACATCGATCTGGAGCAGGAATACCGCAAGCTGGACCGTGCCATCGGGCAGACCGACCGGTATGTTGAGCAGCGCGAGGCCCGCATCGATAAATTTAAGACTGCCCTTGGCGTGAGTGACGACCCCAAGGTGCAGTATGAGCTGTGCCACAGCCTGTACAAGGAATACCACCCCTACATGAGCGACTCGGCCATTCACTACATCGGCCGTTGCATCACGCTGGCCGAGGCCATGGGGGACGACGAGCGCGCCGACGAGTGCCGCCTGCAGCTGGCCCACCAATGCACCGAGTCGGGCATGTATCACGAGGCGATGGACGTGCTCAATTCCTTAGACGAGCGGCGCATCAACGCGTCCAGCAACCGCCGCCGCTACTACAGCACGCTGGCACACCTGTATGGCGAGTTGGGCTATTACTGCAAGGTGCCCCAGCTGCAAGGCAATTATTATGCCCAGCACAACCACTACAACAGCCTGATTGGCACCGCCGGCATCCCAAGCAACGATGATGAATTCTTGCAGATGAAGGAGGTGGAGCGCTTTGCCGCCGGCGATGGCGAGGGGGCCTTGCGCTACAGCGACCAGCGCCTCAAGCAGGTCAAGAAGGGGTCTCACGAGTATGCCATCGTGGCCTTTTACCGCTACCTCGACTACTCATTGCTGGGCGACTCGGTGCAGTCCCGATACTGGGTGACGCAGTCGGCACTGAGCGACGTCGAGAATGCCGTGATGGACCAGGGCGCGATGTGGGAGTTGGCCAACAAGCTCATGGCCGACGGCGACATCGACCGCGCCTACCGCTACATCCACTTTGCCTGGCAGTGCGCCAACCGCTTCAACACCGTGAAACGCAATAACCAGATCTCGCCCGTGCTCACCGCCATCAGCGACAACTACGAGGCCTCGCTCAAGCGCGCCAACCGTCTGTTGGCGGTGCTGGCCGCCGTGTCGAGCCTGCTGGCTGCCCTGTTTCTGGGCATCCTGTTCTACAGCAACAGCCAGCGCAAAAAACTCGCCCGTGCGCGTAATGAACTCAGCGCGAGCAACACCCAGCTGGCACAGCTCAACGCCCAGTTGTCGGATCTCAACAGCCAGATGCACGAGGCCAACGTCAAGCTCAACGAGTCGAACCGCGTCAAGGACGAGTACGTGGGCCGCTTCATCCACCTGTGCTCCTTCTACATCGACCGCCTGGACGAGCTGCGTAAGCAGGTCAACAAGATGGTCAAGGGCAAGGACCTGAACGCGCTGCACCGTTTCACAAGCGACAGCGAGCTGCGTGACAAGAATCTCGCCGAGTTGTACGACATGTTCGACAGCACCTTCCTGCACCTGTTCCCCAACTTTGTTGACGACTTCAATGCCCTGCTCAGGCCCGAAGCCCGCGTCACGCTGCCCGAGCCCGGCACGCTGAACACCGACGTGCGCATCTTCGCCCTCATCCGCCTGGGCATCGAGGACAGCAGCCGCATCGCCGAATTCCTGCACTACTCGGTCAACACCATCTACAACTACCGGGCGAAGATCAAAAATGGCGCTCTGGGCGACCGTAACACCTTTGAGGCACAGGTCAAAGCCATCGGAATGTAAAAAGTTCTTTCCCCATTTGAGTTCTTGCTTATGCAACTTATTGTATCTTTGCTCCATCTTGAGAATTATACATTTAAAAAAACTTCATAATCATAAAAAAAACAAGATGATGAACAGTAACAAGATCTGTACATGGATGTGCACTATTCTAGCAATGGCTATGATGAACGCCTGTGGGGTGGACATCCCTAAGGAGAAGCCGTCGTCGTTTGAAACGATGACCGTGCAAAAGTCTGATATTGAGGACTCCATAAAGTAAAGTGCCAAGATGAAAGGCCAGGCAGCGAGGTGAATGAAGCGCTAGCCGACTGTCAGGCGGCAGTCGAGAAGCATGACTATTACCATCGCCAGGTCGAGGTATTGAAAGATGCTTACCGCGGAACCCATGAACTCATGGACAACGGCAAGGCCAGCTACCTGGAGGTGCTCACGGCCCAAGAAACCCTCCTGAATGCCCAACTCAACGAGGCCACCAACATGTATAACGGTGCCTTGGGCATCATCGACGGGCAGCAGAACAAGGATATCCTCAAGTACTGCGGTATCTTCCAGGCCGGTTCACAGTTTATCTCGGCCGACAGGCGTTGGGTGGCCGATGTCACCTTTGTGAAACGCCAGGGATGGAACCTCAACTTCAACACGATTGTGAATGTGGGATTCCGCGTCAGCAAGAGAGATAATCAGTACCTGATGCTGCACTTCTATGACGGCTACGGCGAGAACCTGCTTGACTACAACAAGTATCACTGCCGCCTGCGTGTCGGTTTGCTGATCCGACCGAATTTCTTCAGCGACTTCTAAGCCAAGATTAATTTATTCTCACTATCTTTGCAGTCCTGAGAGATGAAACGTCACTTGCTCATATTGCTGCTGGTGCTCAGTGCCGCGGTGCTGCCCTGTGGGTTGGCGTCGGGGCAGGACGTGGTGTCGCCTCAGGACACCGTGCAGCACATGGGCAAGTTGCAGCAACTCAGGGAGCGCGTGCGTGAGCGTGCCATCGAGAAGCTCAACGAGCCCTACGACACCACGCGCGACAAGGGCTACTGGTGGCGGGCCATGAAGCACGGCAAGGTGAACTTCAAAGACAGCACGATGGGCTATCCCCGGTTTGTGATGTTCTGCTACCGCACCTACATGTGGGGCGACCGCGTGTTCAACAGCTACGACAGCGCCTATGTGAAGAGCACGGGCAAAAACTGGAAACTCATCCTCAAGAGCAACAACTGGCTTGACTCCTACATCGGCCATCCCGTCAAGGGCGTGAACCAGATCATGAACAGCAACCTGGTGTCCAACATCGGTCTGTCGCTGTCGTTCATGGCCGTGAGTGTGGGCTATTCGGTGGGCGTGAGCAACCTGATTCATGGCGGCAAGCTCTCTGACAAGGTCGAGTTCTCGTTCACCTGCGCCCGCTTTGCCGCCGATGCCTACTATTGGGAGAACAACAACCAAATCAACATCAGCTACACCGTCAAGGGCGACAACGAGGGCCTGCACAAGCTCAAGCAGCCGGGCATCAGCCGCAAGGCGATGGGCATGACCGCCTATTATTTCTTCAACAACCGCCGCTATGCCCAGGCGGCGTCCTACTGCTTCTCGAAGTACCAGCTGCGCAATGCCGGCTCGTGGCTGGCGGGCTTCAGCCTGCAGCACTATGACGTGAAATTTGATGTCGAGCAGATGTCCCCCGAGGTGCGAGTCTATTTCCCCACCCAGGAAACGGCACCCCGCACCCTCTACAACGACTACTGCCTGCTTGCGGGCTACGGTCACAACTGGGTGTTGGGACGCAACTGGCTACTCAACTTCACCATCACCCCCTACATCGGCTACCGTTACAACCTTGCCGCCAACCAGGGCATCAAGACCAGCGCCGTTTCGCTCAACTGCCGCGCGCGCATGGCAGCCGTCTATAACCACAAGCAGTTTTTTGCCGCCTTCCAGGGCAATGCCGACCACCACCGTTACAAGTCGGAGGCCAGCCGCCTCGTCAACTCCCTCATCGATTTCTCCATCTTGGCAGGCATCAGGTTCTAAACCAAAACCTCTTGACGACACCCGCCACATCCCCGAAAAGGAAGACAATAAGCACAATAAAGACAAATCGCATCCGCGTCCACTCACAATGAAGGGACACGGATGCCTTTGTATACGTTGGATTGATTGTTTTCCTTCTGTTTTGTTGTTGCTTTAGTGGCGACCTTGGGATGTCACGATCACGGTGAGATACAGGGGATAGCCTGCATTGGTCTCGACCCTGACGGTGGTGGTGCCAGCTTGGAGTCCCGTCACCTGCAGGTCGTGATAGTCTAAGATGGCCCTCAAGTGCTCGGTTTCCTCATTCTCCTGCCTGATGTAGCTGAAGTAGTTGTCGCCATTGAGGATCTGGACCGTCTTGGTTTCGCCCACAGCGACGGCAATCACGCTCTCGGACAGGCTGAAGCTGTCCTCATCGTCGAGGGCCAGACGCAAGCCCAGGCGGTTGTAGGCGTCATCAGGGGCGCTGGAGCCCTCGATGAGCACATTGCAGTTGGCCGGGGTGCTGGACCAACAGCCGCCACGGCGTGCGCGGTTAGTGGTAAAGGTCGAGCCATAGCCGTCATCGATGAGGGCAAAATCCAGGCACCATTCCCACACATTGCCATTCATGTCGTGAATGCCCAACTCGTTGGGCTGCTTAGTGGCCACGGCGTGCGTCGTGTTGCCGGAGTTGCCCGAGTACCAGGCCACATCGTCAATGTTGTTGCTGCCACTGTACTGGCGGGCCTTGCACAAGTTGCCGCCATGTGCCGCAAACTCCCACTCGGCCTGGGTGGGCAGACGGAAGTGCATGCCCGTCATCTCGTTCAACCGCAGGATGAACTCCTGGCACCTTTCCCATGACACCTGCTCGACGGGGCGGTTCAAGTCACCCTTGAAGTAACTTGGATTGGAGCCCATCACGGCCTGCCACAGTGCCTGAGTCACCTCGGTCTTGCCGATGCGCAGGTCAGGCACGGTTCTGACCCATGGCGACGGCATTTCCCCATCCATGGGGTGACCGCCAGGTATCTCGAGACCGCCATAAAAGTATGTGCCACCCTCGACGTCCACCATCGAGAACGTCACACCGCCCACCGTGAATGTCACAACAGGCGTTACTATCACGTTCAGGACCGCAGTGGCGCCAGTGGTGGTGTTGGTAACGCGGATGGTCGTGTTGCCCACCGTGGCACCCGTCACGTCGAGGCTATTGCCGCTGATTGTGCCCGTGGCATTGCCGTTATCGCACTCCACTTGATAGGCGCCATCACCATTGAGGATATCAACCGACTGGCTCTCTCCCTCCACGACGGTGATGACGGTCTCGGACAGACGGAATGCGGGACTGCCGTCCACGTCGAGGGCGAGGCGCAACCCGATGCTTGAGTTACCCCACTGCTGCCAGCAGATGGAAACCGATGACACCAGGCAGTCCTCTATACGGCTGTCCCATGCGCCACCGCGTGTCACGCGATAATTGCCCGATGCAGGGCCATGAGGGTCGGTCTGCGCCTCAGTGCCGGTATTGCCCATGTAATCTTGACACATCTCGGCAACATTGCCATTCATGTCATAAAGCCCTAACTCGTTGGGCAACTTGGCGGCCACACGCTGGGGACCGCAAATATAGCTGTCATGGTATTGTGACGGGATGTTGTCCCAATACCAGGCCACCGCGTTGACGTCATTGCCGCCACTGTGGGCGTAGCCACGGCTCAAGTTACCGCCACGGGCGGCAAACTCCCACTCGGCCTCGGTGGGCATGCGGAAGTGCCTGCCCGTGATCGCGTTCAGCTTCAGGATGAACTCCTGGCACTTGTTCCACGACACGTTCTCCATGGGCTGTTTCCAGTCGTCATTGTAATAACTCAGGTTAGAGCCCATCACGGCCTCCCACAACTCCTGGGTGACCTCGGTCTGACCGATGCGGTAGCCCGACAACGTCACTTGATGGGACTGCCTGTCGAAATAGGACAAATAATCGTGGTACCGGTTACTGTCGGTCGTCTGCATCGTGAATGTGCCGCCCTCGACAGTCACCATCGTGAACGTCACACCACCCACCGTGAAGGTCTCGGTCTCAGGCCTTTGCTCATCGCTCGGCCACGTTCCGCTCAAGATGTAATCAATCAGGGTGGTCACGTCGGCGATGTTGATGAGGCTGTCGTGATTGACATCGGCATTGGCGGCACTGAACATGCTTGGAACATCGTCCAAGATGTAATCGATGAGAGCGGTCACGTCGGCTATGTTGACACCGTCATCACAGTTCACGTCACCGACGCAGTTCACGTCATCGGCTGCGTGGGCTTCAACGGTTAACGTCATCACAGCCAGTAACATGATAATAGATTGAAAGATTTTTTTCATGATGTTGTTGATACAATTGGGTTAATTAAGAATTGAAGCCGCAAAGGTAGTTATAAAAATACCATTTCCAAAACAATATGCACAATAAATGAGTGTGCCCGTAACTCCTGAACGGGCAAACGGGCGTGATTGCCGCCACAGCCCACAAAAACGCGGTGTCATCTCACTAGTGCCCCCAAAAAGCCCCGTTAGAGGCAACCACAGCATCACTTCGGGGTGTACACGGCACGGACACTCCTGCCGAAGACGCGGACGCCAGAAAACATGTAAATCCCCTCAGAATCAAAGCAAATACCGTCGGCTAAAGTCGTACCTTCGCGTGACCAATACTCACCCCACCGGCCCACATCGCTATGCCAATCTAAGAAACCCTCGCCCGCAGCGGGCAAGAAAATGGAATTACCGTTAGAACCTGTGACCAAAAGACCGTTCACATCATCCCTCGTTGTCCACTGCCAAGTGCATTTCTCAAGCAGCTCAAGTTGCTGCTCTAAGGTCGGTGTGCGCCACGACGGTCCCCAGTTCACAAAGGCGGCATCGTCTTCAGGATCAAGTTCGTTCTTATTGTCAACCATCTCACAGTACTTCGTCAGCGAGTCTTCAGTGCCGTCGCTCCACTTGTAGGTTTCCCAATCGTAGTAATCCTTGGGCTCGGTCTCGCCCCAAGCGAATAAGTCACCATACTGTTCGGGGCTGCTGGCACCCACGTTGCAGGTCGCCCACAATGTGCCGCTGGGCAGCCCCAGGTCAACCCATTCGTGTTCTTCAACTTCGACAGGATTAAGTATGATGTTGATAATCTCGTTCACATCGCTGATGTTGATGCTGCTATCCTCGTTGACGTCGGCTCGCAGCATGGTCTCAGCATCCAGGACAGCACCCAGAATGATGTCGATGACGACATTCACATCAGCGATATTGACCGCGCCATCCTGGTTCACGTCGCCACGCAGGTAATCCTCAATGATCAATTCATCCACAATCACCCCGAAATACGGATACCAATGCTCGTGGGTTTTATATTGGCCGGCTGTCCTCTGCGGCACATGAAGCGTGCGGCCTGAATAGTCATAATCGCCGTCTTCGGTCCATACTTCGAAGACGGAATACCCGTTTTTCACTGTTGAGAGATCGGTAATATAGCAATACACATCTGTCAGACTGATGCAGTCTGTGAACGCAAAATTGCCGATAGAAGTGACCGAGTTGGGGATGGTCACGCTCGTCAGGCCACTGCAGCTAAAGAAAGCCTCATCGCCGATGGTGGTGACCGAATTGGGGATGGTCACGCTGGTCAAGCCAGCACAGTGAGAAAAAACGCTCTTGCCAATGGCGGTGACAGAAGTGGAAATGGTCAAACTGTCGATGCCACGGCAGTAAGCGAAAGCGTATTCGCCGATTGCGGTGACGGAGTTGGGGATGGTCACGCCCCTCAGACCACCGCAGTGAGAAAACGCGTTCTTGCCGATGGAGGTAACTGAATTGGGAATCATCACGCTCGCCAAGCCGCTGCAGTAATAGAACGCATCGTCACCAATCGAAGTGACCGAGGTGGGGATAACAGCGTTTTGGCAACCCGCAATCAGGGTATTGCTTGCCGTCTCAATAATGGCATTACAGTGGTCGCGGGAATCGTAGGTCATGTTTCCGTCTTCTACTTCCAGACTCGTCAGATTCGCACAGTCAGCGAACGCGCCCATGCCGATGAAGGAGACAAATCTAGGGATGGTCATGCTTGTCAGGCCTCGACAGTTCCAGAACGCCCTTTGGCCGATAGCGGTGACCGAGTTGGGGATGGTCACGCTCGATAGGCCACTGCAGTAAGCGAAAGCCTTATAGCCAATAGATTTAACGTCATAAACGATGCCGCTGTGGGTGACAGTGGCGGGGATGGCCACATCACCAGAGTAATCGTCCCAATATTCCCGCTCATAGGTCACTTCGACGGTATGAGCGCCCGTGATGTTGTAATAAATGCTGTCCACCATAAAGTCATAGGCGGTGGCGGTGGTCGGCAACATCAGTGCCAATATCATGAGTGCGGATGTGATCAGGCTTTTCATCATTGTATTTTCTTTTTAGTAAGGTTATTATGGTTTTCCATCAGCAAAGTTAATTTGGCAATCGTTAATGAACAACAGTTTCTGTTAATTAAATTGCACAAATGGAGAAAATAGCGATAAAACTGTCTAATTCTTTTACACTTTTAACAGTGTGCCACTCGCTCATCACCACTTCCACCCTCAATCACACGCCAATTGCGCACGCGAAGGCGCAAAGATTTCTTGGAGCCGCTGCGTTCTATATTTTTTCAACGCGAATTACACGAATTTTACGAATGGCATCCGCACTCAAATCTGATATCTGTTCACTGTTCACTGTTAACTGTTAACTGTTAACTATCATACGGAAGAAAATCCCTCATGCCCTTGTGAGAGAGCAAGAGGGATATGTGTTGACTATGTTGGAGATTTAATCCCAGCTTTTATTCAGCAGGTAGTCAATCAGGTCGGTCACGTCGGCAATGTCCACGCTGCCGTCCAGGTTCACGTCGGCGTTCTCGAGGCTGAGACCGGTGGCGTCTTTGGTCAACAGATAGTCAATCAGGTCGGTCACGTCGGCGATATCCACACTGCCATCCAGGTTCACGTCACCGCGCATGCCAGGATCATCGCCTGTGTCGATACCCTCAATATGCTGGAACTCACTCCAGCCCTCGGCGTTCATGTAGCGTTCCAGGCTGCGCATGGGCACATACAGGGTAGCGTTCTGGTAAACCGCACTGGTAAAGTAGGTGCCTTTGTTGGGCGGGGTGGTGGCAAGGCAGGTCACCTTGGTGATGTTATTGATGCTACTGAAAGCGCTGGGACGGATTTCGACGAGCGTAGAGGGCAACTCCACCTCGGTGATAGAAGTGACCTCACGCGCTGCCTGGTCGGCAATGACGGTCACGCCCTCGGGCACACGGAGCACGCTCTGCTGCCAGCCAGTGGGCACGCCCACCAGGGCGGTCAGTCCTGCGGGCGCATCACCCTCGGCACGAATGACCTCGGGTTTTACCGTCATGCCTCCAGTGGCATATAGACAGCCCTCATAGGCTGTGAAATACTCACTGCCCGGTGCCACGGTAAAAGCTCTCAACGACGTCGCACCCACACAGGGGTTACCCGTAATGGTGGTCACCGTCGAGGGGATGGTGAACGTGTTGAGACTGGTGCAGCGGAAGTAGGCATTCTTATTGATGGTCAGCAGCCCCTCGGGCAGATAAGCCGTCGTGATGGGGCAGCGGGTAAAGGCCGCTCCGTCAATCTCCTCGAGTTTGCCGTTGCTGGTGATGGACGTGAGGTTGGTACACATGCTGAACGCCTGATGGCCCACAAACTTGACGTTCTTGAGGTTGATGCTGGTGAATGGGTTGTCCTGGAGCGCGCAACTGTCGAGCTTAACCATCGTACTGGGTAGGTTCACGTTGGTGAGGGCGCAGCTGCTGAAGCACATCATGCCGATTTCCTCCATACCCTCGGGCAGGGTGAGGCTGGTGAGGTTGACGCAGTAGAAAAACACGTGGCGGCCCAATTTTTTCATGCCCTGGGGCAGGGAGATGCTGCTCACCTGGCTGTTGCTGAAGCAACTGTTGCCAATCTCACAGTCAGGGTTAGGGATGCTCACGCGGGTGAGCTGCGTCTCGTAGAAGGCGCCCTCGCCGATGCGGGTGATGCCAGCATGGAAATTCACGGTCTTGAGGGTGGGATTGCCGTAGAAAGCGCAGTCGCCAATCTCGGTGATTTGCTCAGGAATGGTGATTGACGTGAGGTAGGTGGTGCCGCTGCTGCTGAACTGCGTGGGCTTGGCACCTGGCGCAGCGATGATTTTGGTCTTCTCCTTATTGGTGAGCATGGTGTAGGTCACGGAGCCCTGCGTCGATGCCAAGTGCGCATAGTAGGGGTTGCCTGCCAGCACGGTCATACCAGCCAGTTTGTTGTTGTCGAACGCTCTTTCAGAGATGAACTGCAGGGTCGTGGGCATCTTCAACGATCCCACTTCGGTGTAGGAAAACGCGCCAGAATCAATAAAGATGATGCCCTCGGGCAACTGCAGGATGGCTTGGTCGTTGAGCGTGCAACGGTAGAATGCGTTGGCGCCGATGCCCACCACTTGATAGGTCACACCGTTGTAAGTCACAGAGCTCTTGAAATCTGACGAGACGAGGTTGCTGTAGCCTGCTCCGCTCTCAGAATTGCTCTTGGGAATAATCTGCACCATGTTGTCGGTGCCCTCGATCACTTCATACTTGAATTTTCCTGAAATGAACTGCGTCTGGGCCAGCGCACACACAGCAACCAGGCTGGCCGTGAGAAGGGTAAAATAACGTTTCATCTGGGTTACATGAGGCGGGTTCTATCAATACTATTGGAGCCGAATGGAGAGCAGAACCCTTTAAACCCTTCCATAAGGCTCCTCTTTATTTTACAAAGTTACACCTTTTAGTTCAATAAATCGTTTTGCTTCCATGTTTTTAACATTCCGCATCCGTTTTAGTGCATTTGTAACCATTTCTGCCTACGGGCTAACGCCCGCAATACCCCCACAACGGCTATTTCATTCCTCGAAAAAAGCGAAGCCGGCATTTTATCATTGCCAGCCTCGCCATTTCATTTTTAGGCGTTTCCTCCTGTTGGAACGAGGACGTTACTGCTGGGACACGCGTACGGCACGCACGGCACACCCGTAGCAGCGCCTGGTGCCAAAACCGCCCACCCACTGTGAACCGTAATTGAATCCCATGCCAGCGGCGATGTCTGCATCACTAAATTTGCTGAGTTCACGTGTCCAATAGTAGCCGTACCAGTCCAATTCCTCCAGTGTGCTGTCACGCATTTCGCCTGTTAACGGAAAGAAGAGGGTGTTACCGTTGGAGCCAATGACCAATTCCCCATACACGCCGTTCACCGTTGTCCAGCGCCAGGTGCAGTTCAACTCCAGTTCCCATATCTGCTCTTCAGTCGGCATGCGCCACTCTGGGCCCAAGTTCACAAATGCGGCATCGTCTTCGGGCTCCAGCTCGGTCTTGCCATCCACCGTGCCATATTCGCTACTGGTGCAATACTTCGTCAACGTGTTTTCACTGCCTTTGCACAACTTGTAGGTTTCCCAATTATAGACCTCCTTAGGCTCGGTCTCGCCCCATGCGAAGTGGTCGCCATACTGCTCGGGGCTGCTGGCACCCAGGTTGCACGTCGCCCACAATGTGCCGCTGGGCAGCCCCATGTCAAGGTACTCCTGCTCTGCCGAGACCTCGGCATAGGCAATAATCTTGACAGGGATAACGGTCTCACCGCCATCGGGTGCTGCGCTCTTGATGGTCACGTTGCCATTGTACTGGCCTGAAGCGGTCCCATTGAAAGCGACTGTCAGCGGGGTGGATGAGCCGCCAGTTACCACAATGTCCATGCTGGAAACAAAGTCTTCTCCTTGCTGGAGCAAGAAAGGCTCATCGACGGTGGCGGTAAAGGTCATTTCTTCCATAGTGTTGTTGACAATCGTCACGTGGCCCGTGTGAAGTTCACCGACGTGCTCAATACCCAAGTCAAGGCTCTGCTCCACAATGTAGAAGTCGGTTGACGCCCCGCGCACGGGACGGATGGTGTGGCCAGCGTAACGGAAGTCGTTGAAAAACCCCCAGCTATTGCCTCCCGAATCGGTCCACAGGCCGAAGGCATATCTGTTTTGTCCCGAGCATGACCAATAATCACCACTATAGCCGCCAGCTCCCCCGCCGTTGTTCCATTCACCGCTGCCGGGCAAGAAGATGGAATTTCCGTTACGTCCGGTAATCAAGCGACCTTTCACACCGTTGACCTCGGTTCTGGTACTACTGGTGTAGCTGCGCAACTCATATATTTGCGCTTCGGTGGGCATGCGCCACCCAAGTCCCCAGTTCACAAAGGCGGCATCGTCTTGGGGGTCCAGAACCGTCTTGCCATCAACCGTGCCATATTCGCTATCGGTGCAATACTTGGTTAATGTGTCATCACTGCCGTTGCACCACTTGTAGGTTTCCCAGTTATAGACTTCCTTGGGCTCGGTCTCGCCCCAGGCGAAGTAGTCGCCGTATTCCTCGGGACTGTTGGCACCGACGTTGCAGGTTGCCCACAGCGTGCCGCTGGGCAGGCCCAGGTCCACGTACTCATGCTCCTCGACTTCGGCAGGGTTCAAGATGATGTTGATAATCGCGTTGATGTCGCTGATGTTGATGCTGCCATCCTCGTTGACATCGGCACGCTCCATGGTCTCGGCATCCAGGGTTTCGCCCATGATGATGCCGGTAACGACATTCACATCCGTAATGTTGACCTCGCCGTCGCCGTTCACGTCGCCAAGCAAGAACACCTCAGGCTCCATCTCCACGATCTGCCCGAAATAGGGGCTCCAGTGCTGGTTGGCTTGGTAAACGCTGACCGTCCCCTGCGGCACATGAAGCGTGCGATAGGAATAGTCAGAGCCTACAGGGTTTTTATAGAACGCGTCAGTGCCCATTGAGACCACCGATGGGTCAACAATATAGCTGTACACATCCTTCAGACCATAACAGTCAAAGAATGCTGCCATGCCGATTTCTGTAACCGAGCTGGGGATAGTTATAGTCGTCAAGTATTCACTACCCGAGAACGCACTGTTGCCGATAGCGGTAACCGTTTTAGGGATAACGGTGTTCTTGCAGCCTGTCATCAAGGTGTTGCTTGAAGTCTTAATTATCGCATTACAGTTATCACGGGAATCATAGGTTGGATTACCACTTTCCACGACAATGCTCGCCAAACTATTACAGCTGCTAAACGCACCTTGGCCGATGAAGGTGACAGTGCTCGGAATGGTCACGCTCGTCAGGGCACGGCAGTATTCAAACGCATAATAATCGATATAAGTGAGCGAGTTGCCGAAGGTCACACTCCTCAGATAACGGCAGCCATGAAACGCATCCCGGCCAATTGAAATCACCGAGTTGGGAATGGTCACGCTCGTCAGGTCTTCACAACCTCTGAACGCACATTCGCCGATGGCGGTGACGGTATTGGGAATAACGGTGTTCTTGCAGCCGTTAATTAAGGTGTTGCTTGAAGTTTCAATAATGGCATTACAGTTGTCGCGGGAATCATATTTTGGATTACCACTTTCAACAACAATGCTCGTCAGGCCACGGCAGCCATCAAACGCATAATTGCCGATATAGATGACGGAATTGGAAATGGTCACGCTTGCCAAGCTGCGGCAGCTACTGAATGCACTGTTGCCAATCGAAGTGACCGAATTGGGGATGGATATGCTCGTCAAATCGTAGCATCCAGCGAATGCGTTATCACCAATGGCGGTCACGGTATTGGGGATAACGGTGTTCTTGCAGCCAACAATCAATGAGTTACTTGAAGTTTTAATGATGGCATTACAGTTGTCGCGGGAATCATAGTTTGGATTACCACTTTCAACGACGATGTTCGTCAGGCCTGTACAACCATAGAAGGCTCTGTCTTTGATGAGAGTAACAGAGCTGGGGATAGTCATGCTCCTCAGGCCACTACAGTTCCAAAACGCAATGGATTCTATAATTGTGACCGAGCCTGGAATGGTCACACTCCCCAGACCGCTGCATTGCTCGAACGCCCTTTCGCCGATAGCGGTGACAGAGTAGGTCGTGCCGTCGTGGGTGACAGCAGCAGGGATGACCACATCACCATAGTAATCAGCCTCATACATGACTCTATAGGTCACCTCAACGGTATTAACGCCCGTGATGTTGTAATAAATGCCGTCCACCTCAAAGTCATAGGCGGCGGCTGTTGCTGGCAACAACAGGGCCAGCAGCAGGAGTGTGGTTTTGATGAAGTTCTTCATTGTAGTTTATCGTTTTAGTTGGCTTATAGTTTTCTATCAGCAAAGATAACTTGGTTATCATAAACAAGCAACAGTTCTTGTTAATAAAATTGAACAAATGAGGAAAATGACGGTAAAAATGTCTAATTTTTTTACACTTCAATCTTTTTTGCCACTCGTTTCCAGTCATTTTCATCCTCAATCGGACAGCGGCGGGGGGCGGTGCATCATTGGGACGGTTCTAACTGATAGCGCCGCTTCGCTTACCGCATCATTAGAACCGTCCCAGCTGATGGCACCCGTGCTCTCACTGGTGGAACGTGTAATATAGAAAGATTAATTATAAGGCTGCCGCCATCAAACCATTCACCGTTCACTGTTCAGTCCTTAAAAAGTCATTTCTTGTTTTCGTCCTAAATGAGGCAAAAGCGGGGCTTTGGCTGGGATATGCGAAGAGGATGTGCCACTTCATGATGACACATCCTCTCTTATAAGGACTCTATAAAAGAATCAGTTCAATAGATTACTCGTTTAGAATATCTCAGTGATAACGACGTGAACCTTGTCTTCGTCGTTATTGTAGGGATTGAAGACGATCTCAAAGTTGAAGGCACCAGTCTTGTAAACGCCAATGGCAAAGTCCTCGGCGGGCCATGCATAATCCCAATTGTGGTCACGAACAACCTTGAACCTGATGTCGGCACCCTCTTCGAACCAACCAGACTTGGTCAAACGGTAGATACCATCATCACCCTTAACCATGTTATTGACTTCAAAGTTGGGGTCCCAGTCTTCTCCAAACAGGTTGTAGGTACCAGCAACGGTGTAAACATGCTCAATGTCACCGGTCCTGGTCAAGTTGCAGGTGATGCGGTTAGCTTCTTCAGCCTCGGGGTTGAAGGTGATGTCGATGGTGTAGACGCCTTCCTCGGCTACGTTAACAACATAGTTGTTGTATGCGCCGGCGGGGCACTCATAGACGCTCCAGTCGTGGTTACCCACAATCTTGAACTCGAAGTTCCCAGTCAGGGCTACACCCGACTTGCTCCAGGTGTAAACGCCGTTAGCACCCTTAACCATGTTGTTGTTCTCATCGGTGGGGTCCCAGTTGCTGCCAAATACAGACTCAAAGCCGGCAACGGTGTAAACCATCTCGTCCACCTCTTCGGGCCAGGTTTTATCCAACAGATAGTCAACCAGGCTGGTTGCGTCAGCGATATCCACGCTGCCGTCCAGATTCACGTCGGCATTCTCGAGGCTGACGTTAGTGGCGTCCTTGCTCAACAGATAGTCGATCAGGTCGGTCTCGTCGGCAATATCCACGTTGCCATCCATGTTCACGTCACCACGCAGGTACACGGGAGGCTCAACATAGGTCTCCCAAGCAGTGGGTTCGAACACCAGATTGTCGCCAGACTTCCAAATGATACCATAGATGTTGTAATTACCCGTAGCGGGCTGATTTCCTGTTCCGGTCAGTGAAAGTTTCGTGCCGTCGGGCAGGGTGATTGAGCGTATCGGGAGAAAGCTCTTGTTCACATTCTCGGCGTAAACATAGGCGTTGAGCAGGCTCTCATCTACAGAAGTGAGCTTTTGGGCAGCAGCCAGCGCGGCATTGGTCTCACCGCTGGCGCTGAGGTCTGCAGCATCGTTAAACTTCACCCAGCCGTTATTGCTGGTCTTGGTGGCATTCCAGCCCTGATTCAGCACCTGACCGCTCTCGAAGGTGCCGTCATAGTTGGTAATCTGGCCATAGCCACTCCCGTCGTTCAGATACACGCTGCCCTTCCAGCAGATGGTAACAACAGCGTTGCCGTTGAAGGTAAAGTTCTCGCCATCGGCCAAAGCGTTTGCCTCGCTCAAGCTAGTCACCCCCACAGCGCCCCATGCCGACATGGTCAGCAGGGCAAGTGAAAATAGAGAAAAAAGTTTCTTCATAATTACTGTAATCTCAATTAAGTTGAACTATATATACTAATAAACACTAATAATTATCAATCATTTTATATCAACTTGGCTCAATTTTCCACTGCAAAAGTAATGACAATTATGATATGTGCAAAAAAAAATTGTTAGAGGGCTCTTTTGCCGATAAACAATGCTGTAACGTAGGGCCTCACCTATATGCCTAACGTATCCCATGGGATTATCAATCAGTTCAATGCAACACAAATCGTGATTATAAGTGGGCGGCAATGAATAGAAATCCCTCACACTCGAGAGAGCATGAGGGATAGGTCTATTGGCTATGTTGGAGATTTAATCCCAGCTTTTTGCCAGCAGATAGTCAACCAGGTTGGTTGCGTCAGCGATATCCACGCTGCCGTCCAGGTTCACGTCGGCATTCTCAAGGCTGATGCCAGTGGCATCCTTGCTCAACAGGTAGTCAATCAGGTCGGTCTCGTCGGCAATATCCACGTTGCCATCCATGTTCACGTCACCACGCAGGTACACGGGAGGCTCAACATAGGTCTCCCAAGCAGTGGGTTCGAACACCAGATTGTCGCCAGACTTCCAAATGATACCATAGATGTTGTAATTGCCCATAGCGGGCTGATTTCCTGTTCCGGTCAGTGAAAGTTTCATGCCGTCGGGCAGGGTAATAGAGCGTATCGGGAGGAAGCTCTTGTTCACATTCTCGACGTAAACATAGGCGTTGAGCAGGCTCTCATCTACAGAAGTGAGCTTTTGGGCAGCAGCCAGCTCGGCATTGGTCTCACCGCTTGCGCTGAGGTTTGCACCATCGATGAACTTCACCCAACCGTTATCGCTGGTCTTGGTGGCATTCCAGCCCTGGTTCAGCACCTCACCGTTCTCGAAGGTGCCGTCATAGTTGGCAATCTGGCCATAGCCACTCTCGTCGCGCAGGTACACACTGCCCTTCCAGCAGATGGTAACAACAGCGTCGCCATTGAAGGTAAAGTTCTCGTCATCGTCCAGAGCATTGGCTTGGCTCAGGGTGGTGATGCCCTCATCCTCCTGGGGAACATACTCTACATAGAGGACAGCGGGCTGCTGGCTGCTGGTATAGCAAGCAAAACGGGGGCTGCTTGCATTGTACTGAAGCACGCGAGCGTTATCGGACTTGTTGACCAGCACAACACCATCGTCGGTTGCATTAGCAATCCATTGTGCACCGGTAGCACCAGTGGCGCCGTCGCCGGTGACAGCATCCAGAGAATTACCTGCATTCCAGAGAATATAACTTCCTGAACCATTGATCTCAAAGGTCCAAGTGGGATTGCCGAGGACGTCCATACTACCCTCGCCCAAGGTCAGTTCTACCACGCCAGTGCCACCGATGTAGGCAACATCTTCAACGAAGGGAATTTCGATATGGCTACCATAGTGGGTCGAGCCACCCGTGATCTCACCCATGGCGAGATTTCTATCCTCATTGACGATGATGTACTTCTTGCCTACTTCCAGCTCGTCAGCGCTGTTTACCTTCACATAAGGTTTGGTAAGGACAACAGGCTCAACCTTGGTGTAGGTAGCACTAACCACTTCACTCTCGACATCGCCCTTGACAGCCTTGGCGCTAACCGTGGTGGTCTCGGTGATAGTGAGGGCTTCGGTGTATTCAACAAATTCGCCATCATTGAGGGCGTACATGAGGTCGGCACCTTCCTCATTGTTGGTGATGCTCACGCTGAAGCTGTTTTCAAACTCTTGAGACTCAGGCAGCGTGGGTGCTGCAACAGTCACAGGCGCAACAGAAGCATCCTCAACGTACAGGACAGCGGGCTGCTGGCTGCTGGTGTAGCAAGCAAAACGGGGGCTGCTGGCATTGTACTGCAGCTTGCGAGTGTTATCGGCAAGGTTAATCAGCATGAAACCGTCATCGGTCGAACTAACGATCCAGAGAGAATTATCAGTGTTACAAACCTCAACGGTAGTCAGTGAATTGCCTGAAGACCAAGCAAGAAAGGCGTCATCTCCACCCATTGTAATGAGAGCTTCGGGAACGCCGTCATCATTAAACCATCCATCTACAAAGGTCAGTTCAACTACATCAGTACCCTCGATGTCGATAACATCATCAATGATGTTAACGGCGACAGCGCTACCATAGGGGGTACTGGTACCAGACAGCCCACCCATAGCGCAACTGTTACCCTCATTGACCAAGATGAGATGTTTGCCAGATTCCAATTGGTCGAGGCTGTTCACCTTTACAAACGTGTTAGCGCCCCATGCCGACATGGTCAGCAGGGCCAGTGCAAATAAAGACAAAAATTTACGCATAATAAATAACTGAATTACTTTAAGTTAATAGAAACACATATACTAATAAACACACATAAACATCCATCTTGTACAGTGGCTTCTGTTATCCCCTGCAAATGTAATGATAATTAGCGATATACGCAAATATTTTACCGACAGACTCTACTGACAAAAATAATGCTGTAATATAGGGGCCTCCTCGCCTATATATGCCTATCGTCATCCCATGGGATTATCAATCAGTTCAATACAACACAAATCGTGATTATAAGGGGGCGGCAATGAATAGAAATCCCTCACACTCGAGTAAACTGTACCCCAAGAGTTGGACAAAACACTTTTGGAGTGCAGTTTGTTTATGAAGCATGTTTTTGAAGATAAGCTGAGTGCTATAAGCGAAATCATGTGTGGCAAAGTACCCCATACATTAAAAGACATCCTTTTTTTAGGGGAAAACCATAGTTGAACTGGATAGGGATTCAATATCCTGCTCCCATTCGGCAATATTCAAACAAGTTTGAAATTGCGCTCATTTAAACGCAGGTTTTGGGAAAATAGTGTTACTTTTGCGGCATCAAACTAAAATGAAGACAAATGATTAAATTCTGCGTGCGATTAGTGCAACGTTGGTTGCCTGAACCGTTTATTTTCGCCATACTGCTCACCTTCGTGGCTGCGTTGGTGGCAATGCCATTGTGTCAACAGACCCCCCTCGAGGTGATTGAGCATTGGGGTGGCGGCGTTTGGAATTTGTTGGCGTTTGCCATGCAGATGGCATTGGTTCTTGTGTGTGGGTCCACCTTGGCTGCTGCACCAGTTGTCAAACGAGGCATCGACGCATTGGCCCGTTTGCCCCAGAGCGCTCCCGCCGCAATAGCACTTGTGACCGTTGTGTCGGCATTATGCTGCTGGCTCAACTGGGGCTTTGGCCTTATCGTGGGTGTGATTTTCGCCAAGGCAATAGCACGTCAGCGCTCTGATGTGGACTACCGGCTTCTTATCGCATCGGCCTACAGTGGCTTCGTGGTGTGGCATGCCGGCATTTCTGGCTCCATCCCCCTCACCATGGCCACACCCGGCGAATCACTCGCCATGGCTACCAATGGCGCACTGACCTCTCCTGTGCCATTGGCGCAAACCATTTTCGTCGGGTACAACCTGATGACAGTGCTGTTTGTGATCATCGGCATCACCGTCGCTAATACCTTGATGCATCCCAAGCAAGGCATCCTCACCATCGACCCCATGCTCCTGAAGGACGATGAGCATGTCGCTACCGTCGTTCCCTCCTCGACCAAGACACCGGCACAGCGGCTCGAGCAAAGCAAATTGCTCTCGTGGCTCGTGGCGTTGATGTTCGTAGCCTTCCTCGTTATTCACCTCGGCGTGCACGGTGCTGGTCTGGACCTTGGTGGAGTCATCATGATATTCCTCGCGCTGGGACTCGTGCTGCATCCCACACCCGTCGATTACGTGCGTGCCTTCGCAAAAGCATCCACCGGTGCCTCGGGCATCATATTGCAATTCCCCCTCTATGCCGGCATCATGGGCATCATTACAGGCGTTGGCGCCAGCGGCATCAGCCTGGGAGGCGTCATGGCCGATGCGTGCATCCGCATCAGCAATCCCGTCACCTATCCGCTGCTCACCTTCCTTTGTGCCGCAGTGCTCAATATGTTTGTGCCGAGTGGCGGCGGCCATTGGGCAGTGCAGGCACCCGTAATGTTCACCGCCGGAGCCAACCTAGGTGTGGATCCGGGCTTGACGGGCATGGCCATTTCATGGGGCGACGCATGGACCAACCTCATACAACCATTCTGGGCACTCCCGGCCTTGGCTATAGCTCGCCTTGACGCCAAGGATATCATGGGCTATTGCCTCATCGACCTTCTCGTCACCGGTGTCATCATCTGCGCCGGCCTCCTGATGTGGGCCATGTAGTAAAAGATACGGTTTCTTGGAAGAAGCAGTATTTTTGCACTTGTTATGACACGGGAGGAATTGATATTGGATTGCCGTTATTACAATGGCGAAGACGAAGTACCAGGCTCGTTACCCGAAGGAAAAGACGTCTTTTGGGACTATGAACAGGTGTGGGTGAGATGGATGCTCGAGGGGTCTGACAAGCTTCAAAAGAAAATCGATTATTTTACCAGAGAGTATGATTTGCCACATCTACTCTCTGAAGATGACGGCACGCCTCTTGGATTAAAAGCGCTGCTGTTCAACCGCTATGACTACTGGAATGGGTTTATGGGCGGTTCGAGAGAAGCTTATGCGCAAAGTTTTAAGGAATGTTTTTTTGATGAATATATCTCAAACACCAAAACCCACCGTCAACTGTTGAATAAGCAAAAAACAGGCGATTGACAACCGAAATGATGCACCACCCCAGCTGCCATCACCACCCCAAAAATTACATCAAAAGAACCGTCCCTTTTTTCCTATTTACATGAGAAAAGACGGCAATAGTTTGCCGTCTTTCTCTCTCATAGCTCTCGCACACAGTTGAACATGTTGCGAGTTAGTCTGGAAGATGGTTCTAATTCTGAACGTTACGAACAGCACGGACTGAGAAGCCGTTGCTGCGACGGGTGTAGTCCCAGCCTACGTTAGTGGAAAAACAGCGAAGGTAGTAGGCGCCGAACGAGGTGTAGGGGTAGAGCGTCCGCGACCAAAAGTAGCCGTTCGTGCCATCGGCAGTTAGTAAGTGGACATGGCGGTAACCAGCGGCGGGCAAGAATATGGTGTTCCCATTGGGACCGGTGACCTGGTATCCGTTCACGTCGTTAAGGGTTGTCCACGTCCAGGTGCAACTCTCCCTCAATTCATCCTGTTGTTCCTTGGTCGGCATGCGCCACGAGGGACCCCAGTTGACGTAGGCGGCATCATCCTCGGGGTCTAGTTCCATCTTGTTATCCACAAAGCCGTTATAGCCTTCGATGCTATCGTTGCAATATTTCGTTGTCCAATAGTCGATGCCGCTGCCCTCAACGAACCACTTGTAGTTGCTTGAGTGATAATAGTCCTTGGGCTCGGTCTCGCCCCAGGCGAAGTAATCGCCATAGTCCTCAGGGCTGCTGGCACCCACATTACGGGTAGCCCACAGCGTGCCACTGGGCAAGCCTAAATCAACCCACTCGGGTGTGTCGGGAGGGGTCACAGGGTCATCGGGCCAGGTCCCGTTCAACAGATAGTCAATTAAACAGGTCACATCCGAAATGGTTACTTGACCATCATAATCCACATCACCACGTTGATACTCCACACCTGCAGTGAATGAAGCCAACATCAACAATAATACCACTAAAAATGAGCTAAGTTTCTTCATAATACTTCTGAATTAAATGTTGATTAAAACGATTATTCTCATTCGCAAAAATACACAATATCTTGATAAATAGCATATAATAATAACGAATATTTTACCGACATCTCATTTATTTCGTATTACACCTATTATTACTAATAGTTCGAGGATGATAAAAACTTTTCGGCTTCGGGCGAGGCCAATAAATCCTCATTTCCAAACAATCATGTAACCCCAAAAAGAAGGCGAGAGCGGCACCTCTTCGATGTATCCTTTTCAGACTCGCTTGCGGTTTGATTATGCCATCTTGAGGGCACGGTCTCCCCTGCAGGTGATAGCCCCTGAGGATTGAGGTTAAGAAGAAAACGGAAAAAGCCAAACGGCTCATTACAAGTCATTTGGCTTTCCTTAAGGTGACCCTGTTGGGCTCTGATTCTTAACACAGCATGACAGCAATTGACACTATAACCGCCTGATTCCCATGAATTTCTAATGCTGGCACTATGTCATCGTGTGTTAACGGGTGTCATTAGGTGTCAATCTCTGTTGTCATTTCTGCCAACCGTTTTTGGGGACGCTATTTGACTCCCAAAAATTACATCAAAAGAACCGTCCCTGTTTTCATTGGTCATTTCATCTCGGCATCAATCCAGCCCAGAAGCGATACCAACGAGGCATTCCAGTTGATGGCAATTTCGTTGCTGGCATAGGAGCCTGTAACGTCGATGTAGGACTCATCGGGTTGCTTGGACGGGTATGGCAGACTGCCGTCGCCGTTGTCCTGTTGGCCAGGATTGGGGCCGCCGGCGAGCAGGCCGGGCATGGGGGCATCAATGCCGTCGGCCGACGAAATGCGGTGGTGGATGTTCTTGGTGGGCTTGTGGCCATAGCCGGTCACATAGCAGTATCCGGTGGCATTACGGCCTAAAACATAATCAGCATTATGGAGGGCTGCTTCAAGATATTTCTTGTCGCCCGTGGCACGGTAGCAGTACAGGTGGGCAAGACCACTGGTGCAGAAGCACTCGGACAGGCAACCCCAACCGTAGTCATTGGCATGATTACCGGAGGGCGTATTGAACGACGAGGCCTTCAGGGTCGATAGCTGTTGGTCGCAGAAGCCCAACAACTTGTTGAGCATGAGGTCATGCATGCCGGTTTTGTCGTCGCCGCAGGTAATCCATGAATACATGGCAAGTCCAGTGACATTTCCCCAACCGGGTTGTGAGAATCCGCGCTCACGCAAAGGCTGGGCGGCTTTAAGGAAGAACTCGTCGCCCGTGAGCAAGAACAGTTCGGTAGCAGCCCACAAATGTTCGTCGCTGGCATCGTTGTCACCGTAGGTGCCTGTGGTCACATCGGGGTCAAACTCCCTGTTCATCTTGTCTTGGTCATAGACGGCCTCAGGATTGAGCTCGGCCCAGTGATAGGCGGCCAAAGCGGCTTTTTGGGCCTGTTCGGCAAATGCAGGATAGTCCGTGTTGCCCTTGTAGATGCGTGCGGCAAGTGCCATTACAGCAGCAAAGTCATAGCTGGCGGTCACACTCTTTTGCACCACATAGCGCTGCTGGTGACAATCGGTGGGCATGACAAAAGCCTCGAAATTGGGAGTCGTCAGTTTGTGGTAAACGCCTCCGTCATAGGGGTCCTGCATGGTGATCATCCACTTGAGATTAAACATGAGTTCGTCAAGCAGGTCGGCAGTGCTGTTGCCGCTCTCTGGGATGTCGGCGTTGAGACGATTGAAATACTCTTTGTTCTGCTCATAGGCCATGAGCATCAGTCCCACCGAATAGGATGAGTTGACGATATACTTGTTGTAGTCGCCGGCATCATACCAGCCCAGTGGCGAGGATATGATAGTGCCTGCAGGTCGGCCAGGCGAAACAGCCGATGGATGAATCATGACCTGTGTGTCGGGATGTCCAAGGGGACGGGCATAAACACCGGCATATTTGCCGTCGATGGCGATGCCCGAGCGGTTGAGGTAGAAGGCCTTTAACGCAGCACGAGCTATGTCGTTCAATGCGTGAGGCTGCACGTCAAAGCGGGTCTTTTGGCCATTGACGCTCAGTTCATAGGTGCCGGGGGCGGTAATACCCGTGATTTCGACGATGGTGCGTTTCTTGTTCGACCACGGCGAGGTGTTGGTCCTCAAGGCCTTGGCTTTGCCCACACGTTTGCCATCGGCCGTGTTTTTGATGGTCATCTTTTTGGCTTTAGAGCCCTCGATGACAGCGATTTTGGACTGTTGAGGATAAAATGCAACTTGATTGATACGAATACTTTCGCTCTGGGCCGTCAACGTGATGGCCGTCAAGGCTGCAATGGCGAATGATAACACTTGTTTCATAATTCAGTAATTATTTTGGTACAAATATATAATAATTATCTCATTGGCAGCAAGTGAGATACAAATATTTTTCCGAATGGGCTGCAAAATGAATGATGCTAGTGATGCTTTGCCAGCGATGGCCAGGTAAAACAGAAAAAACGGCTGCCGTCTTTTTCTTATAGGCAATTATATAGCAGTTGGCCCATTTGTAATTTTAACCGCCCTGCGGGCGGGAAATTAACCAAATTAATAATTTTAAAATTTATTTTCTTCTAATTTCCCGTGCGCTGGCACGGTTATATGTGCCACATTCCATCGCAGGGTCAACTGCTATATCGTTCCCTTCTTTTATTGTCTTCGGCGGGCTAAAGCACCGCTCGTGCCAAACCACCGGGAAATCGAATGTTACTTAAACGGGGATGGAACTATAGAGCAAGGCGCAGCCCCAGGCCGTGGCAGGTAACATCAGCACCCCAGCCGCCATCACCTCCCTAAAAACGCCATCAAAAGAACCGCTCCTGTTCCTGACAGATTCTTCCAACAAAAGACACTATTTTTCAGAAAAAAATTACTTTTGCATCCAGTATTTATCATATAACGATTATGAATAGTAACTATGGCCGACAAAAAACAAGACAACCGAGTGCAACCACGCTTGAAGAATAAGGGTGTTATCGTAGACCTGTTTGTTCTATGGCTCGCTTTGACCGCACTCTCATGTGCCGCAATCAATCTTCATATTTCGCTGAATAAGCTGGAGCCAAAAGAAGAAGAATGACCCGTCACTAATGGTCGCGTCTAAAACCTCACGACAGAGCCGAACTCACAATGCTATAGAATTCGGCTCGAGAACGTGTAATCATGTCCAAAAGAACCGTCCCCTTTACCCTTTCTTTTTCATTGTTATTATTGATTACTCGGCTAGGCGCAGGCCGACGGTATTTGAACGGACTTCAAACCCAGAATCGTGCGACATCCAGCCACGTGACCAAACTTCGCTCGTTGCGTAATATGAACCTCCACGAACTATTTGGAATATCATTGGCCTATAATAACCCGTATATAACGAGACATAATCAAGGCAAAGCTCACTCACGTTACCGCTCATGTCATAGAGGCCCAGTTCGTTAGGCTTTTTCTTGCCTACAGGATGCGTCATGCCATCGGAATTCTTACCATACCAAGCCACCTCGTCAATGTTATCACTACCGGCATAGGGGAAGCCATGTGTCTTATTCCCTCCACGGGCGGCAAACTCCCACTCGGCTTCGCTGGGAATCCTAAAGTGCCGCCCCGTGAGTTCATTCAGCTTTTTAATGAACGTCTGGCAATCGCGCAGAGACACATATTCGACAGGTCGGTTCAGATCATCCTCAAAAACCCGTTCATCATTCTCATTGTAGTCATTATTGCTGGAGAAATAACTGGGGTTCTCGCCCATGACGGCAAGCCATAAGGCCTGAGTGACCTCGGTCTGCCCGATGCTGTAGTCGGCAACTGTGACATCAAGGGTCGAATCCTGAAAAAGTACGCCCGTTGGTGTAATCTGCAATTCCATGTTCATTGTCAAGCTGCCGCCCTTGACTTTTATCATCTTGAATGACACACCGTTGACCGTGAATTTCTCGATAGCGGAATTTGGCTCATCCTGACAGGCCGTCAGTGCCAGCAGCCCAATAAGTGGTAAGAAAAGTAACTTTTTCATGATTGTTTTCATATCTCTATTGTTGTTTAATTTGTTGATTGTCTAAAGCCTAAACCAAAAGCTTAATTTAATTGACTATTTCTTGGCTGCAAAGTTACAGACAATTACCGAAAGCAACAAGTATTCGCGCGCCAGAAAATAGGCAGAAAATAGGCAGAAAATAGGGATGGTTCTTTGTCGTGTTCATTGCTATATCTCGTTTTAAGTTTTGATTATGTTACAAAGGTACTAAAACGGCACAACAATTGTACCTCATTTGGGTAAACATAAATCGCTGAAAAATCTTGCATCTAAAAAACAAAAAAATCATTTGGGCTTAATCTGACTTCCAAGGGAGCGTCTAATTGATGGGGAAAAAGGGTAATTATGCAGAAAAAACGATAATCTCATGACAATCACCAAGAGCATAGAGAGTTTTTTATCACATTTTCTTTATTTTGAGCCATTTTTCATGTTGATTTATCAAAAAATGTGTAACTTTGCACCAAACTCCCGAACGGATTTACGCCAAACTCCCGAACGGATTTACGTCAGACTCCCGAACGAATCAATTGAACTTCATTTATATGGCTGATTACAAGGCAAGAATAGTAGATGCTTTACTGGAGCGAAAGCTAAAAGGCAAAGGAGCAGTGCTAGTGGAAGGTGCCAAGTGGTGCGGAAAGACAACCACCGCTATGCGTAAAGCAAACAGTGTGCTCAAATTAGGCGATACGGGCGTGCTGCGTTCCAGCAGACAACTCGCAGAGATGAATCCGTCGTTGCTTCTCAAAGGTGACACACCACGCCTAATTGACGAATGGCAGACGATACCGACTCTTTGGGACAGTGTGCGCTCAGAAGTCGATGAACGTTCCGAGTTGGGTCAGTTTATACTGACAGGCTCGGCTGTGCCAGTGAATGACGATGAAATAGTACACTCGGGGACGGGGCGCATCACCAGGCTACTGATGCGTCCAATGAGCTTGTACGAGTCTGGAGAATCGTCCGGCGAAATCAGCCTGGGCAACCTATTTGATGCGCCAAAAGAGATTTTTGCAGAGAACAAGATAGATATTGAACAATTAGCTTATCTGACATGTCGAGGTGGCTGGCCCCAAGCATCGCTGATGGAAAACGAAATTGCTCTGGACCAGGCATTGGACTATTACGACGCTGTGGTACATCACGACATACAACGTGCTGACGGTGTGGATCGTGATCCAGAGCGTGTGAAGCTACTGATGAGGTCTTACGCGAGGCACCAGGGCGCAGCTGTGAACTACAGTGTCATTTGCGCCGACATGAGGGATAATGACAATGCCACTTTAAATGATGACACGGTGGCCTCCTACGTGAAGGCTTTGAAAAGAATCTTTGTCATTGAGGACATGAGGGCATGGAACCCGAACCTGCGCAGCAAAACGGCGATAAGGACGAGCGACACAAGATACTTCACCGACCCCTCGATTGGTGTGGCTGCACTGGGCATAGGACCAGCAGACTTCTTGAATGACCTGAATACATTTGGGCTGTTCTTTGAGACTATGGCTGTGCGTGACCTTCGCGTGTTTGCTGATGTGCTTGACGGCGGCCTGTATCATTACAGGGACAGGAATGGACTGGAGTGTGATGCCGTTTTACATCGCCGGAACGGAACATACGGTCTAATTGAGATCAAGTTGGGCGGCGACACGTTGATTGAGGAAGGTGCTACCAACCTGAAGTCACTCGCAGCCAAGATTGACACCACAAAAATGAAAGACCCATCGTTCCTCATGGTGCTGACAGGTACTGGCTCATACGCATATCGACGAAAAGACGGCGTTTATGTGGTTCCCATCGGCTGCTTGAAGAATTGATAACGCCTGGTGATTGAAGTTCAGAAGAAAACGAAAAAGCCAAACGGCTCATTACAAGTCATTTGGCTTTCCTTTTGGTAACCCCAGTGGGCTCTGATTCATAACACACCATGGCAGTAATTGACACTATAACCGCCTGATTCCCATAAACTTCTTATACTGATACTATGTCATCGTGTGCCAACGGATGTCATTAGGTGTCAATCTCGTTGTCATTTTTGACAACAGTTTTTTGGGGACGCCGTTTGACGCCCAAAAATTACATCAAAAGACCGTCCCCATTTTCTTCAAGAACATCGTAGATGTTAGGAGGGTGTTGCAAAACTAATGCCTCAAAAGATAATCGCGCTACGCGCGAAAACCTTTAACTCGGCGAAGCCAAATTAAGCAAATTTTGTCTAAAACAAGGCTATGGTATAACAAAAAAGAAATGATTTGTGCTGAAAACGACTTTTGTACCCTCGAACTAGGAAAATGGCGAATATGGCAACGAACAAGCATTCCAATCTAAAGGAAGGGCTGGACCTGAAATTCTTCGACTTGTGAAACGGCTTTATCGAATATCTGCGGGAGTGCTGAATGGAGCACAGAATGGGACATGGAACATTGTCATAACAATTTAATACGCTTAATTCCGACATCTCAGAAAAAGCGGTAACTTTGCGCCCAAAATAATTATCTGTATCATTCACAACTATAGAGCATTTATGAAAATACTTGTTGTCGATGACGAATTAGACATCTGTGAGCTACTCCAATATAATCTTGAGACAGAAGGATACGAGGTGGCTGCCGTCAACTCTGCTGAGGAGGCACTGGCGCTGAATTTGACGGAATACGCACTGATTCTTCTGGATGTGATGATGGAGAACATGTCGGGATTCCA